>Ga0228711_1001593_pt1 | contig 33717 bp, 17 predicted proteins | sample MedpolnodulmetaG_2_FD_177996 | JGI IMG/M metagenome (GOLD analysis project Ga0228711, IMG submission 177996) | Root nodule microbial communities from Medicago polymorpha collected in Santa Monica, California, United States - brown nodules | ecosystem: Host-associated > Plants > Roots > Nodule... | reverse complement strand
GTTCAAATTGAGATTTAGGTGTAACACTAAGAAAACTAATCATGTTCATTGGTTCTTTGTCAATGGTGAATAATTTGATTCTTGATTTTTTAAGCCAGGAGACTCTTAAATGATATTCTAATATAAGTGTTTTATCAAAAGTGTAGTGTGTGCCTTTTTTGGACTACGCGTTGGAAATAAAAATAAATTTATTTTTATACTCTTTAAAACCATCGTGTATTTTACTCAAAACTATTGTATTTTGTTATGTAGTTCAAATTGAGATTTATGTGTAACTTTAAGAAAACTAATCATGTTCATTGGTTCTTTGTGAGCATAGTATGACTCAAATTAATCAATTTTGAAAATTGCTCTTCTCCCATCAAGTTTTGCTCATTTTGAACCGAACTACCCAAAATACCCCTGTGTGAGTTAACTCACGCATGTGTTACACGTAGCGTGACTTAAGTCACGCTTGCTCTCTGACTTGAGTCAGTGTGAGTCAACTAATATAGGTTATAACCCAGTGTCACACAGTTTATACTTCAACTTACGGAGCGTGAGTTAACTCACACGGGGGGTGTCATATGGGAATGAGCGTTTTTTGTTGGGAGAAGAGCAATTTTCATCAATTTTTTAATCAAATAATCATATAAAAGGGTTGTAGGTCATGTTTTTGTAGGCTTCAACCCTCTTTTGTTTAATAGAAAAAAATGTATATATGATACCGAAATTCTTGTTAAACAAGTGAAAGAAAGCATCACTATAATGACCACATAATTTAAGCTTAAATCAAATTATGCAAATAAATTTTTGGTTATAACCATAGTCATTATTTAATTTAAAATATAAATTCAAACATTCTACAACCTTTATTTCTCATAATTTTCATTAGAAACTGTGAGGAAGAGAATGTGGTGGAGGTGGAAGGTCATCAGATATTCTATTGCTAGGTGTCGATGGTGGAATATGGTAATCTTTTGGTAACATTCCAAAATTTAAATCGGAATGTTTGCTTGTTAGTCTAGGTGTTGGATTATACACATCTTTCTGTAACATATCAAAATTTAAATTTTTGTGAAGCGGTGGAGATGGAATCAATGTTTTGAATATGTGAGAAACTGAAGATGGTGGAGGTGGAGGATCAATATTTGATTTATTGCTAGGTGCCGATGGTGGAATACGGTCACCTTTTGGTAACATTCCAAAATTTAAATTGAAATGTTTGCTAGTTAGTCCAGATGTTGGATTAGACATATCTTTCTGTAATATATCAAAATTTAAATTTTTGTGAAGCGGTGGAGATGGAATCAATGTTTTGAATATGTGAGAAAGTGAAGATGGTGGAGGTGGAGGATCATTATTTGATTTATTGCTAGGTGCCGATGGTGGAATACGGTCACCTTTTGGTAACATTCCAAAATTTAAATTGGAATGTTTGCTAGTTAGTTCAGATGTTGGATTAGACACGTCTTTCTCTAACATACCAAAATTTAAATTTTTGTGAAGTGGTGGAGAGGGAATCAACATTTTGACTATGTGAGAAGGCAAAGGTGGTGGGTGTGGAAGGTCATCATACCTTCTATTGCTAGGTTCCAATGGTGGAATATACTGGCCTTTTGGTATCATTTTTAAATTCAAACCAGAATGTTCAATACTAAATTCATATGTTGGAATAGACACATCTTTTTGTATCATACCGAAATTTGAAATTTTCTGAGATGGTGGAGAGGGAATTGGAATTTCTGTATTGTACCCTATGCCAAGATCACCCACAACAATGGAAAAGAACAAGAAAGACATAGTACCAACCAAATAAACAATTGAAATTTTCATCTCTGCAATTTGAGATATATGTGTAGCCAAACAACATATATAAATAAGATTTTATTGTCTCCAAAAGAAGATATGTTTTTAAGTTTTTGTTTTTTGAAAAGGTTTAAATGTGTTTCTATATTACTTTTTATACATTTTTCTTTACTACTTTATACTATTTGATTTTAACATAATTTTTTTCTTATAATATAATCTTTCTATATCTATCTATATATAATATGCTTGCCGATCGTTACTTAAATGAACCTAAACGTGTCATTCTATATTTCCACCAAAACATGAAATGAATTACACGCCTTAAAAGGAAATGCAATCAAACTTTAAATAAAGCAAAGATATTTAAAAATATCATATATATCTTATTTACTTTAAGACATAGGATATAATTATTCCTAAAACAAGAAATAATATTATTGTGTACATACCTAAAAACGGAGAATTTTAAATTTAAATACCTAATTTGTTACTTAACTTATTTTAAAATTTTAGTTGACCACGTTGGTCAATTCAGCGGTAAACATTAATTTTTGGTGATGTGGTTTAAAAAAAAAAGGTTAAGTTTCATAACTTAAATTTTTATTTAAAGTTTAATTTAGTCTCTTAATTTTTGTATAATTTTTTAAATGGACAAAACTTAGGTACAATTCCTTAGGTACTTTTCGTATGGTGCTTAACTGAAAATACAACTTTTTGAGAGATAACAAACTTTGAGAAAATTATGGATTTAAGGAAATCATAGTGAATTTAGTTAAGAACCATACGAAAAGCACCTAAAGAATTGTATCTAAGTTTTTTCCTTTAAAAATAAACTAATATTACACATATGCGTCATGTCAATCCTTGTAAAATACCAATTTGACTTTAACTAATAGTGTAGACAGTCGGAATAAACATGTATTAATAAAGATAAGTTAATGGACCAAATCTACTGTTTTATCAAATTGAACTTTTAAAATAAGTTAAGGGACACAAAAATAATTAAACAAACATTTAAATAATAATGCTATTCAATTATATATATAAGGGGCCGTTAACTTACACCCACCTAAAAACACTAATGTGTAAATTAGCAAGCTACATCCACCTAAAATTATTAAGGTTTAAGTTAACAACCTACACCCACTTGATTATTTACACTTACTTTTAAAAGTTTTATCAAATTATATACACTCACCTCACTAATTTACACCCACTTTCATCATTTTAAAATCATCCACACACATGATTAATAAAAACAACCTTAACTTCCTATAAAAAAACATATCTGTTGACAAAAAAATACTACATAATACACTAATTGAAGCACAATAATTCTAACATATATGTCAATCAATGGTCACTAATTCTATAATTTTTATTTATTTTTTTGTTGTCATGCAAAGCTTTTTTGTTGGCATTACCAGTACACTTTCTAAATGTTAGTTTATTAATAAAAAAAGACAAATAAACGTGCGTGACATTACCAGTAATAATTTACAACAAGCAGCTTAATCTACAAGACTTTTGTAGGAAAACATTTCATATGTGATGCAAAAAAATTAACGACAAACGTGGAAACATGTTTAAAATAGGGGGTAAAAGTTTTGTTTTTAAATCAAGTGGGTGTAGCTTGCTAGTTTACACCTTAGTGTTTTTGGGTGGGTGTAAATTAGCTAATTTACATCCATCCATGTAAATTAGGAAGATACACCCATCTAAAATTGTTAAGGTGGAAGTTAGGAACCTACACCTCACTAATTTACACTCACTTTCATTATTTCAAATATTGTTTTTTAAAAGTATGTCACTGTCTTTTTTGTTTCTTTTTTTAATGATCTTGTTTTTTTTAAAGAGCAACAAAAAAATTCGTTAAATACTTAATTTTGTAATTAATGCCTCTAAAAAAAATACTATGATTAGTGCTTTTTTTAACGACATAGTAGCATTATTTTTTTTTGTTGAGGGAAAACATATTTATAGCATTTTATTAATAATAAGAGTTTCAATACAATCGGGTATATCAAAATAAATGGCGGGACTAGCTAAAGACGTGACCTCTCTTGCAAGAGCATGAGCAACCACGTTGGCTTGTCGCCTAACAAACTCCACCCTAGAGTTAGAAAAGGAAGTACTGAACAGAGAACGACAGGAGGAAATAATGCAGCCAAATTCGGACAAGTCGTTCCTGGTAGAAAGGAAGGTGTCAGCTGTCAACTTAGAGTCTGTTTCAAAATCCACATTGTCAAGTTGCATATCACTCAACCATTGCACAGCAGAGTGCAGCCCTAAAGCTTCACCCACATCCACCGAAACAGTACAAGGGTATGTCATAGTCTTAGCCAGAACAAACGTACCTTCTGCATCGCGAACACAAATACCAATACATGTACGGTTGACGTGAGAAGAGAAGGCTGCGTCGATGTTACATTTGTAACTTCCGACCACGGGAGGCTGCCACGTGATTCGATGTTGTTGAGAGTTGGAGGTCGTTGTTGGTTGATGATTCGATCTAGATGCAAGAACATCCGGACCATTAGCCAGTTGCCAGTCTGCAAGCATGTTTCTAGCACGCTCGACAACCGTGGCACTTGTTTCTGTTACATCATCCCACACTCTGAGATTGCGGTGCTTCCATATACTCCATAATACAGACGACAGACGTTGTGTTAATTCAACGGACAAAGTCTCTAACAGATAAAATATAGCTTCCGAAGCTGAGGCAGTGGTAGAAAGGGCGTGTTGCACCGAACCCCAAAGACCTGTGCTATTCCAAACCTGTATAGCAAAAGGACAAGCAAAGAAAATATGCATAAGATCTTCATGATTGGAGGCGCAGCTAGCACAACTAGTGGGGCAAGTAACACTTTTATCCAACAAACGGACACGAGTCAGTAAACAACCGCAACACATGCGCCAAATTAAATTCTTGACTTTCGGTGGCACTTTTAGATTCCAAATACCAGACCAATACCCCGATCGCCAGTTATAAGATGAATCAATATGTTCTGATACACATAACCTGTAAGCACTACGAACAGAGTAACGTCCGTGCTTTTCCGCTTTCCATATAATTCTATCCTCGTCAACCTGAGAAATCAGTGCCGTATGTAGTATTTTGTTTATTATATCATCGCTAAAAACTTGTCTAACCACCTGTTCATTCCAAGCTGTTAACCGTAAAATTATGAACAAAGTGAGCACCAGGAATATCCCTACTGATAAACTCCCCATTTGGCAGCCATGGTTCATTAAGAATAGGAATAGTCGCGCCTGAGCCTACACTTCATCTAGCGCCCCCACGCACAATAAATCTAGCATGCATGATGTTGCGCCAAACATAGCTGTGGTTGTGCCCAACAGTGGTCGTGAGATAAGAGCCAGACGGGAAGTAGCGAGCTTTAAAAATTCGAGCCACCAGAGAATCTGGTTCAGTAATAAATTTCCATCCCTGTTTACCCAACATAGCCAAATTAAAAGCAGAGAGGTCCTTGAAACCCATACCTCCGTGGATCTTTAGTGCTCAAAGCTTCTCCCAATTCATCCAATGAATTCCTCTTTGTGTTGTTTTACCGTTGCCCCAGCAGAAGGAGTTCATCATCTTTTCAATGGAGTCTAGTGAGGTAGTGGGGAGCTGAAAGATACTCATCACATAAGAAGGAATAGCCTGCAAAACAGATTTTATCATTACCTCACGACCTGCTTTGGAGAGACACTTACCACTCCAGGAGTTGATTTTCTGCCAAACACGATCCTTGATGTAAGCAAAAGTAGCATTTCGATCTCGGCCTATCATAGAAGGTAAGCCCAAATATTTACTTGTTCCCAACACTACTTGGACGCCTAGAATATCTGTAATGTTAGCTTTGAGGTCATCAGGAACATTACAACTACAATATATTTCGAACTTTGGTAAACTGATCGCTTGACCAGAAGCTAATTCATAAGTGGATAGAATATTTTTCATAACATGTGCTTGTCCTCATTAGCTTTGAAAAAGAGAAAACAATCATCAGTGAACAAAAGATGGGAAACCGACGGTGCTTGACGACAAACCTTTGTACCCGTGAGGACACCTCTTGTCTCGGCATCTCTGATAAGCGAAGATAAGCCTTCTGCACAAATAATAGCGTTATTATTAAGCTATCAGCTAATATAATTTCATAATAGTATTTTAATATTTTTTAGTTACCTAATTATACATAAACAATTTTCACCCTTTAATAGCAAATTAATCTTCTACAATTTTAATTTAGATTAGAGTATGTAATAATTTCTCAGCATTTATTAGCAATTTTTTTTAATTCTATTCAACCCCATTCATAAAAACACAAGTTTGATTCAAAAATTCAAAAAAAAAATAAAGTAAAAGCTTCCGGTTTTTGAGAGAAGCTTCCAGTAGATTTAGTGGTAAAGAAAACAGGCGATAGCTTTAGTTACCGTTTGGTCAGATTTTTTCGGTCTAAAAGCTACTTTAAAACAAAGTTAAAATAAAACCCTTTAAGAAAAAAGTTAAAGTTGTTTGGTTTCTTTAATATTTTTTTTAGTCCTAAAGTTATTTTTAAGTTAAAAGTTGTTTGGCAAAATATGGCACAAAACTTTGAATTTATTATTTTTTTGATGGTGTCCGGAGTTCGAACCCGGGACCTTGCATATATTTATGCATTGTCTATAAATAAAAACTTTGAATTCATTATGAATTAACATAATAAATAAAAAATGCTTAAAATATTTTTAGAAGGAAAAAAATGTTTAAAATATAAAAGATATTTTTTTTACAAATACTATATTTACTCAATGACGTTTATTTTGTGTAACATGAATACAAATTCGTATCATCATGTAAAGGACTTGTTAAATATTTGAATAGGAGAAATAATTTAAGGAGGCTCAAATAATAACATAAATAATTTCAAAGTAATTTGGAAAATTAAAAACGTAAATCATCTTGTTTAAAAAAAAACATAAATCATCACAAACTCAAACATTTATACTCTCCATCAACGCAACTCCTATTTGATTTCTAACTCTATTCATGTAGCCTCCATCTTGTACTCTACCTGGATTATATGAACCGATTTCTTCATTTATATTGCTTTCTTCGTCACGCTCAATCATATATTCAGAGATAACATCACATTTATTAAACTCTTCATCTTCAACTCCACACATTCGAATAAAGTTGTCGAGTGAAGAATATATCTATAATATGTATATGGTGTGTATATAAAGAGAATAGTTTGTTTTCTCTTTTCCAATTATAATGTATAACAAATTTTGTTACAAGAATACCATATTTTTGGTGTCATTTAAAAAGATAAGAATTTATATTATATGATATTATATTTGTTATATTGTTGGTGTCATTGAAAAATATATGTTTAGTTTTTTTAATAAGAAAAAGATATGCATAGTTTGTTATTCCCTCTATTCCTTTTTAAGCGTCTTTTTAGAAAATTAACACCAAAATAGCAATGTGTATTTTTGCACATTTTCTTCCTTTTATACCCTCATTTTAATCCACCAATAAATTCCTATTTTTTTTGCACACACTTTATCTTCCAATAAATTTAATATGTTATCTTTCTCTAGTAGCAAACAATTGTCAGTTTTTAACTTTATTTTTAAAAAAACAAACAAACTTTGTTTAAAAAAACAAACTTTAGTTTTCCAAACAGATATCATTAATTAGTTTTATTGAAAAGGATAAAAGTAATTGATAAAGGGTATAATTGACAAATCATACTCTTAAAATACCAAAAAGACAGTTAAATAGGAACGAAACTTTCACCCTAAAAAGACACTTAAAAAGGAACGGAGGGAGTACAATATAAATGTGTAAAATATATACAAGTATAATTTTTTTAGGCATCTATACTTATACTTTTAATTAAAATCAAAATTTTATAAAAATAATTATACGCATTAACGTAACAAAAAACATACATACAAACATAAAGTATTATTCTAAACGCTAATGTGTGTGTATATTTGTGAGGTTGAAGAAAGGGAATAAAAATATTTGGTGTCATTCAATGACGACATGAATAAAAATATTTGCGAGGTTGTGATAATTAAACGATATTAAAATTAAATATATAAGTGATAAAAAGATAATAAAATTCCTTCAAAAATAGATTATAAAATTAAATGGACCCTCCTTCAAAAAAAGTTATGTGGACCAGTTCAAAAAATAAAATAAAATGGAAGAAGAAAACAAATTGAAATATAATATTAAAAAATAAAAGAAAAGGTTGCTAGCGTGAGTTGAAGAGAGGTGCTTGTGAAATAAATTGGGGAGAAGTAGTGTTTTAAAGTAGCATTCAACAACTTTTGGTTAAAGCTCATTTCATTCAATTTTATGCATTCTAAGAAAAGTACTTTTTTTGAAGGTACTTTATTGATATTGTGTTTGGCCTAACTTCTCCTTAAAAATGTAGAAAACTTGAAAAAAAACCGGGCCAAACGAAAAAAAAAAGTGAAATAAAGCTTCAGTGCCAGTAACTTAGCCAAATTCCAACAACATATTCATTATTCAATAATTCAACGGTAACAAAATTGAGAGGTCGTACGGAAATCGTGAAAACTGATGCATATGATTTTTGTTTGAAATCAAATGTACACAATTAGCCTTTACTAAAAACTATTTTAAAATAGCAATAAGTGGATTTTTAGTAAAATACAGGTGGACGTAGCTTGCTAATTTATATCTTAGTATTTTTATGTTTGTGTAAATTAGCAGACCCTGTGTATACACATATATGAATCAACCTATAAACATTTCTACCAAAACATTTAAAGATAAGTTTAGTTGAATCAAAATATTACATGATATCTTAAATCACGTCATCTTTACTTATATTTTGAAAAATATCTTAAAAGGAAATGCAATCCGACTTTAATATGTTAAAAAAAATTCAAACAATCAAATCCATTTATTAATATGTATGATATATGATTTGATTGATCCTAAAATGGTAATAATCATTATAGTCTACAAACACTTCATGAAAATAAAGATTTTTTAAATCATCATCATGTTGACAAAAAATAAAATCTTCTAGATTTCGAAAAAACTTTGTGGATATTTCTAAAAAAAAAAAAATGTGGATATGTATGTATTGACTTTATAAGATTAAAAGACTTTTAAAAAAAAAAAATTACAAACAGAATCTGTAACACAGGATTTTAATGAATTTTTAACATTGATTTTTAAGATTTTAAATTATTTTATGGATTTTTAAGATTTTAAATTACTTTATGGATTTTTAGGATTTCAAAGGATTCGATGATTTTTAAGGAAAAAAAAGTTGCAAGAGTAAATGAAAAAAATAATAAATATATTTTAATGTTTGAGTAGAGAAAAATAAAATCGATACAAACTTTAAATCTTTTAATAACAAAGTTATTCTAACTTCATGTTCTCTTAAGTAATGTTTCTCCACAAATCTAAACCTATACTATCCCTCCATAAATTAGCATTTTCTCGTTTTTGCTCGTGTTTGAGCAATGGATTCATAATTATTGTCTTATTGAATGAGTAACACTAAAGATGAAGATTTGTCAATATGTTCAACTGAAAATTCATTGGAATGACATTCTTTATGAAGAAAATTATGAAGTGTTGCACATGCCAACATAAGTTATGCTTGTGTTTGTAATAGGAAACAGAGGTTCTAGCATAAACATTTTGAATCTTAATTTAGAAATACCAAATATCCTCTCAACTACATTCCTTAAAGAACCATGCCTAGGATTGATTAATTCCTTTTCATTTTCATATTCATTATCATGATATGTAAAATCTTGTAGATGATATTCTACACCTCGATATAGAGCTAAAAATTAGAGTCAATTAGGAAGTCCAAAATTCACTAGAAAATATTTATATACTTACATATACAATACATGTAAAATTTGTATGAAAGTGAAAATAGAAAAAACATATGATTTAAAAATTAATGACTTACCTCGGGTCACATTGAATTCATTCTTTCTTGTCAAAGAATCACTTAGGGGGCGTTTGTTTCCCTCTACAAATTGAATTCCCAAGAACCTTAGATGGGAATTATTTATTCCAATGTTTGATAGACATGCACATAAAAATATTCCAAGGATGAATTATTCCTGGTAACTTTCTTTTATGCTATATTGCCTTTTTTTTTTCCCAGCAAAAATGATGGGTTTTATTTATTCCCAGCAGTTAACATACTTTGTGTTTTGAAAGACCATTTATACCCTCCTAAGTAACTGCAATACACCCACGTTTATAAACCAATTTATGGGTCAATTAGTTTTTTTTTTGCACACTGGTTTTGCTTTTATTATTTGTTGTTTTAGATTGGGTTTATTCTATATATTTGTAAGATGCAATAAAAGTCATATTATTTTATTTTGGATTGCAAAAGTCTTATTATTTTGATTGCAGCGATAATAAAAGAAACAATAGATGAATAATGAATTGATGTATATAAAATGCATTGGTTTAGATTCCTTTTGGAGAAATGCACCAGTTTAGATTGTTCATTGACATGAGTGATAATTTGAAATAATAGAGAAACAGACGATACTCTCTTTTACCAACTATGATAGAAGGGTATTCTGATAATTATACATTTATTTTAAAAATAATTCATGCAAACCATTAACAAAATAAAGATTTTAAACTTTCCTTGGAATAAAATTCACACCTTTTATTCCTGGGAAAAGGTTAATCCTGAGAATAATTTTCGTAACCATCAAACAAACGCCCCCTTAGTAGCTTTGAATCATGATTTGAACTCTCCCACTCGTTAATATTGTACATGAATTCCAAATCAACTTTACAAGCAGGTAGAGTTGAACCAATATAGGTTTTAAAACAATAACTCAAGTTTTGATGATAAAAATGTATAGAAGAACAATTGGGTTCTCTAAATTTTGCTTAAGTGTCCAAGACAAAAGACTTAAATTTTGACTATGAAATCAACATTTTGGCCCTAAAAGACTATGCTCTGGAAAAAAAAAGTAGAACAACTTTGGTATCCAAGACAAAGCTCTATCTTGCTCTTGATGATATTGTTTAAACATGTATGTAAATTCCCAAGTCTTATAATTCCCAAGTCTTATAATATATCGAAGACGAAACTATTTTTAGCTGGATATATTATAAGACTTGGGAATTTTACCGTAACATGTATGTAAATATTTTATTTTATCTATAACAAAGAATATTTTATCTTCATTCTTTAGAGAATGATTCTATTATCCTATAATCTTATTTAAACTAAGGAACTCTACGTAAATCATTTTGAAACATTCTAGTTTCAAAGACGAAACTATTTTTAGGGGGTAATAATTTTAATCTAGCTATTATCGAACCATCGCTCTACTGCCATTACTATCACATATCTCCATCATCATCACTATAATCCATTATATCATTTCCTAAGTTTATTTTCTTCCTCCTATTGTCGTGTGATCTAAAGGTAAGACCTTTTGAACCTTTTTCATGTGTACCTTCTATTCCCACCTCATCTCTAATTTTTAGGATTTGTCCTTTTGAAGCTTTGAGTTTTTTTTTCTCTTGCAAACGCCTTGTGGAACGGTAGAGTTTTCTACTAGGAAGAAAAGGCCTAAGGTAGTAAGAGCTCTTGTCTTGACCATTATTTAGATGAAAATAATAGGTTATGAAGTTGAATTTGATATGCTTTTTGGATTCAACGGATGGGTGGAGAGATTTATTAAACTCTCTAATTCTTGTGATTGATATATGTAAGAATTATTGTTTGGTAATTTCGTTAAAATATTTGATTTGATGAATATCTGAATTTTGATAATTATATGTATGATTGATAGAATGTGAAATTGAGAATTTGTTGACTTATATAGGATTGTTGATTTGTGAAATTTGGAATTTGATTGATTTAAAGTGACTCTTGGTTGATTTTGTCATTTAGATATTTTATGAAATTTTATTAATTATGAAGTTTTAGTAATTTTGTGGAATTGATAAATTCTAAGAGTATAAAACTTCAAATATTTAAAGAAATAGTACATTGCATATATATCATGACATATAATTGTGTCTTAGGTTTCAAATGGGATGATTCAACATTAAGTGTTAAACGAGGCGATTCGTTATTATATGTAAAATGGAGCGATTAAAATTATTATGTCAATTAGGGCAATATTCAGGTCATGGTCTATTGCATTTCATGCATCTGCATGAACATTGAGTTGTGTGTTTTCTTCAGAAAAGAAAAAAAAAACATTGAGTCTTAATACTATTCTAAATGAAAAAGAAATGGTTAATCCTAATTCTTTGATGATGGTTGTACATTCTTATTTGATGTTATAATTTATTATTGATTTTAGTTTATGGGTGTTGAAGGCTAACCCTTACAACCAACATTTTAGGTACCAAAGAAAAGATGATGTGTGTTTGATGTTTTTCCTTGAAGCATGTACGCGGGGGAACACGTTTGGGTTTTGTTAAGTCATATTTAAAATAAATTTTGAAGTTTATTAGTTTTGTGGTTAATTCGACTTGAGACACTATGTTTCTAATTAAATTGATTTAAGAATTTTGTTTAAGTTTAGTTAGGAATTTACCATGCTTGACTATTGTTAAAGAAAAAATGTAGTCCTATTTTCGTAAAGGGTTATATATATATATATATATGTATATATATATATATATATATTTGTCTTAGATGAAGTCGTAATCCACTTAAATTAAACTCGTACACAATTATGAGGTCCCAGGATCGAACCTGGGTCACGACGTCCGACCTTGCAATTTCGACAATTGCTTGAGCTAGGACTTCTAGACTAAATATATTTTTAGTCTCTATAAATATACCAACTTTTTATTTTAGTTTCTCTAAAAAAATTCTTCGACATTTAGTCTCCTAAAAGTTTTCTATTTTCACTTTTGATTCCTCCTTTTAAGTAAACTCATATGTAGAATTTATATTTTTGAATAAAAAATTTCAGAAAAGCTTATAATATTATAAGAATCTCTAAAAAAATATTAGAATTTTTAAACAAAACATTAATTAAATATGTATTTTTATATTTTTGGCGATTTAAAATTCATATTTAATTCATGTTTTGTTAAAAATTCTAATTTTTTTTAGAGATTTTTACAATATTTTACACATTTATGCACAATTTCATTAAAAAAATACATGAGTTGAGTTAAAAATAGGGATCAAAAGCGGTGTTTGAAAATTTTATAGGGACTGAAAGTCAAAAGAAAATTTCAGAGGAAGTAAAACGAAAATTAGATATATTTATAGGGATTAAATTTCAGAAGAAGTAAAACGAAAATTAGATATATTTATAGGGATTAAAAATATATGTAATCCTTTTCTAAAATAAAGAAAATAGACGCAATGTCTTGGATCGAAATTTAGGGTGTTACATACCCGAAGCACTGTGCATATTACCGCACAAGAGCACACTTTGGCTTCATCTCCATCATACACGCCATCTCCAACAACTCCTTAAGATGGCGCCTCACTTCACGGAAGTCGTTAAATTATCCACACCTATATAAGGGTGACTCAGCGTCGCCATCAAGGTACAATTTATTTTTACTACTTTTTCGACATAACCACCTCTCTTAGATACTGACTTGGGCGTTGAAGTGCTATCTACAAACACCTTTCTCCTCCACAGTGAAGACTACCGTGAATAACTATTCAACAACCTTGATCATCATCAAACATATTACCAGGAACTATGGTTGTTGTCGCGATGGTTCACGGTGCTCCGGTGTGGAGGAAAGCAAGTTTCGTTGGCGGAGGAGAATGGTGATTGCATGAACGTTAGCACTCCAACACTCGAGTCAGTAAGTAAGAGAGGTGGATTGTGTGCTAAAATTGAATGAATGAAAGTGTACTTGGAACGTGACGCGGAACCACCTTATATAGACGTGGAATGCGTTAACCGTCTCCGTGTTTTGCAGCGTGAATTGTCGTTAGAGATTATCTGAACAACTAGGATCGAACTTGGTACGCTCTTGTGCAGTGACACACATTTGGCTTGAAGTGCGCCTTCATGGCGCCACTTCGCAAGGGATATGGACTTTAGCTTTGTTGGACCACTTTTGTTGGTTTTTTCGCAGTGGGTTTTATGCAGGTCCCGAACATATATAGAGTACAAATATTTGTAAATAATGTATAAGAAACACATGACTCATTACCATCATCTTTATCATTAGCGAGATCTTTACTATTTTTCATATTTTGACATATTTTTAGTCTACCATTTTATAATATTTAATAACAACTATTTCAATGTTTTTTTTATCATTAACGTCAACTTTATGGTGAATTCTAGGGTGAGAGCTCAATTAAGTCCTTCACCTATGTACCACTCACTTTGTACATTAGATTAAATAAGTCCACATGATCTTATTATTTGTGACCACACTGAATCTAAAATCTCCTCTCTGCAACCAGTTATGTCTCTCGCCTAACAATCTCACTGAATCGAAAAACTAAAAACAAAATGCAAACTAAAATATAAACAAGTTTTGGGAAATTTGAAGAAAATAAAATTGAGGAAAGGAAATAGGGATTTTCACCATAACTCTGTCGATGAATTCAAGTAGGAATTTGATATCAAATGATTATTTATAGAGGAATTATGAATAATATAAAAGAATCTGGTTGTTGTAAGTGATATATGCAAATCATTGTGATTGTGTGATTTATTTTCATGAGAGCTTTAACATTGCTTCTTATGAGAACTTAGAAAAAATGTTTGTAATTATTTTATGAGCATTCTAAGTTGTTCCATAAGTTAAGAATGATAAATCAAAGATAAGGATCATACTTACAGAAATATAACTATGAAGCCTAAGTCCCATTATCTTCATTCTTCAACTTGAGCCTCCATAATTTTTCTTCTTTTGTGATTGAGTTTGTTATCATCAAAACTCAATCATGTCTAAGAATAAAATCTTCTTCACAGTTGTAGGAATTAAGCTTTTATTTGAGTTTTGTTTTTCTGTATTATTCTCATATGTCATTGTTCTACCGTGAAATAGCGTTGCTTGTGTATTATTTTTGTTTAATTGAAATCAGAGATTTGAAAGTTATTTATGTATATATGTCTTGGGAATCATTGAATGTTAATTTGTAAAGATATTGCACAACACAACTTATTGTTTTGAGTAATTATTGATTAATCTATGTAGTTCTTTTTTGCCTAAAATCGTTGAAACAGAGACAACGATCATGCATGTGCACGTCGGTGGAGAGAGTGTAGTTTGTTAGGAGAGAGAGAGAGAAAGAAATTGACGCAAATAGGAGAGACTGAAATTCAGTGTGGCAATGAGTAATACAATCATGTGCACTTATTCAGTCTAAAAGACAATGTGAGTGGTACATAAGTGAAAGATTTAATTGAACCCTCCACCCAACTTTATTGTTAATATTTTCTTCCCCTAATTTTTTTTTATATTTTTATTTTTCAATGCAGATAATATTACAAATGTACTTTGACGCATAACCCCCATTTTGACACCCAACTCGTGCGGAGCACAAGCCCCGCACTTAACACGAGTTTGTCGCGACTAAAAATGAATTGTCTAACTTTTTTTTACAAGATAGAAATTTAAAAAAAAACAAGTTTAATGAAAAATATATCTTAACCTTCAATATTATTTATGTGTCCTTGTTCATTTTTTGTTGTTGTCAATTAGTAATTTTTTTTGACAAAGGAGTGAATGCAAATAGGAGAGATTGAAATACGTAATACAAAGGAGTTTATTCTTCTTGAAAATTGTTTTTCTGACATGAAAAATGTCCTAATAACACATAGAAAATTCGAAAATATCCACGGCAGCAGTCAACTACAGCTGAGGCCAGCGGTAGTTCACTGCTGCCACGTTTGTTCTGGGAATGCAACAACTTGCATTCAACCTTGTTTTTATAATTTAACATTTTATCAACATTTTTTTATCATTCAATATTTTTTCAACATATTTTTTATCATTCAACTTTTTTTTTTATATCATTTAATCTCTTTTTTCAACATTTTTTCCCTAGACCCCCTATAAATACCCTCCCAACCTTCACATTTCCTCACACCATCATCTCAGATTCTCTCCTCCTCACTCTCCTCCCTCCTCTTCCTTCTACAATGTTGTTTTTTCATCCTTGATCTTTCTTTGAAAGAGGTCTCGTTGAAAATTTCAAGAGGTTTCTTTGAATTGGTTTTACCCCAGGATTTAGGGTTTATGGTTTGTGTTTTTTTTTTGTTTTAACCCAAGTGGAGGTTAAACAACAAGAGTGCAAAGGTGAGGCACAATTCGAGAATTGATGTTGTCATGAAGCAGTGCCATGAGGAACAATTGATGTGTCATCTTAGTGTTGTCTTGTATGAGTATCTTGGAGAAGAGTATCCGAAAGTTCTAGGTTCAACTTTGGGTGCTCTCTAAGATTCTTTTTTATTGTTTTCTGGTGTGTTTTTTTTTAAACTCAAATTTAGTTTTACCCCATTGTAAACGTATCATTATATTAATAAAATGAGATTTTATATTTATCACTTGTGTTCCTTTATTTTTGTTTATGTTTGCATTTATTTTATGATTGTATATGGAATAAATAAATTTGAATAAAAATTGTGTATTAAAGAATAAATAAATTCGAAAAAAGACTAATTAAACTCAGCGTTAATTCGAATAAAAATTGCGTATTGAATAAATTCGAATAAAGTTGTGTATTAAATGAATTTGAATAAAAGTTACATTACATAAAGTTCCTAAATATGTCCTATCATTACATTGCATTCGGATAGAGATATGTGGTACAACAATTGTCTTACCTCTGAAATTGGATAAATTCAAACTTGCTAAACAACAACTCTCAAGCATTCACCCGGAAGTTTTATTGTTCTGTTCAAAAGATTAAATTCTTGTTAGTTTACTGAAGATGTTGGTATTGAAGTGTCAAAAGATTAAGAGAACACAACATGTATTACGCAGAATCAACTATATATGTTATCACATTGAATTTCCTCATAAATGACAAGTCATCAAATGAGGTGCATTCCGTGACACTCATCTTATATGAAGGAATTCGATGTCATAACTTATATAGTTGATTCTGCATTATACATGTTGTGTTCTCTTAATCTTTTGACACTTCAATACCAACATCTTCAGCAAACTAACAAGAATTTAATCTTTTGAAAGGAACAATAGAACTTCCGGGTGAATGCTTGAGAGCTATTGTTTAACAGGTTGACCTTATCCAATTTCAGAGGTAAGACAATTGTTGTAGTTGAAAGGTGCATTCCCTACCTAATCACGATCTTCTGGCGGAATCAAACTGTCGAGAATATCTTCAGTTGATCTCTGCAACGTGACAAACATATCGATCACCCGAACCATGTTGTGCTGCCAAAAAATCGAGAACATGGTCCTCACGTCGTCGACATTCTTTAACTCTAACCGACTGAACGTTATTCTCCCGTCGTCCAACGTTGGACGTTCATACCAAATGTATTTCACCCTCCTCGTGTCTCCGGAGTTGAGTCCTTGGTTGATTTCATCCAATTGATCCTTGAGACCTTTTAACGTGACATTAATGTACGAACCTTGAACATCTGATGATTTCCACCGTTGAAGCGTATGCAAACACTAAACAAATCGGTCATTGTTTCAAAGCTACCTACACCATAAAAAATTAATCAATCAATGAAAAACTCATTCAAACATTTCATCAAACACTTAGAGTGCAAATTATACATAAACCCTTAAAAACCCAAATAAAACCTAAATTTTTTATAAAACTCGAAAAAATATAAATTTAAGCAATATAACTCCATTATAACAAGTATTCATAATATTTGTTAATAGCATTTCAGATCTATAACATAACTCTATTAAAAAAATAAATCAAAATTTTAAAATTAAACTACAACTAAAATTATAAACATATATACCAACTAAAATTTATGATAATAGTCTAAGTGATTACTTACTCGTGATTTAGTGGCAAAAAAATTGGATGATTTGGTAGAGTTTTTTTAGAGAGAGAGTGAAAATTGAAATTTTTAGAGAGAAGTAATGAAAGGGTGACTGAAAGCTGAGTTCTAACTTGAATATGTAACGAACGCAGCGGTAGTTAACTACCGCTAGGACAATTTTGTATTTTCCACGTGTTATTAGGAACTAATAGATGTCAGAAAAACAATTTTCATTTTTCGTAACGGAGAAATGACTTAGTACACATGTGAGAGACTTAGTTGAGTCATCCATTCTAGAATTTATGGTATTCTTTAATGGGATAATAATCACTTTGGTCTTTGAATGTGTAATGAGTAGTCAAAATTTCAAAATAGTCTCTTATGTTAAAATGCTTTATTAATATTGTTATATTAATCATTCAATACACTTACTTATTATCATATCGGTGCTTATAATTACTTACTTATTTTCATTTTAGTATTTATATAAAAAGAGTTATTGTGAGCATTGATAGATTATTTTATCGTGAAGACTATTTCGACTAAAAGTGTGTGTTGTGTGCACAATTAAGACTATTTTGAATATTGAAACACCGAAGGCCTGTTGCAACTACTTATTACACATTTAAGAGACATAAAGGACTATTATCCCATTCTTTAATCTTTACTTTTTTTTTTGAGTGTGTGGAGTGCCCAACTCTTTTGGAAAACGGTAAACGACGACGTACTGAAGTGGTGATTAGGGGTAAATAGGGTACACTACCTGCAACAAGCACTGAAAATCCGTTGGGAAATCCGAAGCTATCAACAATGGCGATTTCCGGCGACATTAGAGTCACTGCAACTCTTCCACTCCATCGCTCACATCCTCTCCTTCCATCCACCTCTTTTCTTCCTCCAAAGGTATCGTTCTTTTTCTTTTTTCTCTAATTAGGGTTTCAATTTTAATTTTTAATTCGAGCTTATATTTTTACTTGCAAATTGACGGTGCTGTTTTGGATTTTTACTGTTTAGTATTTATTATGAAGAATGTGAAATCGAAAAATTGAAAAATTAATTTTGTTACTGTTGTTTTAATAATGGTGTTGATGAAGAAAATGTGACTTTTTTACTTTAATTTCAAGTTCAGAAATGTTGAAATTTATGTATGTATTTAGTTTGGTTTGGCAATTAGCATGATGTTCTATGAAGCAACAACTTAGACACCGGACACCAGAACGTCGACACCCATAGTAATTTGAGAAAATGACATAATTTAAGTTAATTATATGTGTTGGTGTCAGTGTCAGACTCAATACGTATCCGACACCGGGACAGCCTAATCCAAGGAGTATTTGTGCTTCATTATGTTTTAAATTGTGATTACAGTAATTGAAATTTTGGATAAATGTTGCTCATTAAATCATGTTTTAAGCTTATATTTATGGTGACTTTGGAGAAATTATCGTGGGACTGTGATTTTGTTGGAGTTTTTGTTGAAACTCCAAAGTGTAGTTTTTGTTAAAATATTGGTAGCGGATTGTTAATTATGTTAAACTCACTATCAATTCAACCGTGGTGCTCTTTGTTATAGATGTATTTTTGGATGATAGAAGTCCTTGAAAATTATATCGCATATTTGAAATTGAGTGACGAAAATGAAGGGGAAAGGGGTTTCATAGTTTCGATGAGATGTTATGTTATTGTCTACACTCAATAGGGATTGTTGATTTACCAAAATTCATTACTCTCTATGTCCAATGATAATTGGCCTATTTGCAAAAGAAATTTGTCCGAAAATAAGTTTTTTTGAAAGGTTGTCCTAAAATAATTGATGCTTTCAATTTTCAAGGTCACATTAATTATTTTTTTCCAATTGTACAAATTAATATCAAATTAATATACCGCTCTCAATTCAATACCTTCTACTTTGAATCAAAGGCGTTGATAAATACACCTATACATGATAAGGATAATCGAGTAAAAGGACTATTCTTTGTCTTTTATTTATACATTTTGTTGATCTGTGTGAAATGGTCAAACATGTCATATTTTATGGGGGGAGGAAGTGATTTGCAACTCTATTTCGTGTCTCTTTAGACCAAAGTATCGGTTGAGTGTATAACTGTTTTTCCACCTTATTCCATTTGATTGGAAATATGTGTAATCTTTGAGAAATTGGAGGAAATATATATGTAGCATTTTTCCATTCTGTGCTGATCAGTTGCTAAAAGAGGATGTGATACAGTTGTTTTCCTTTTTGATATTCAATATAGTGGAAAAGGTTCTATAAAATGCTCTTTAATCATATTTATCATTGAGATATTTTTATTTAGATGCTTGTGGCTGGACTTCTTAAATGTTACATTGTTGATAGATGTTAAAATTTACTTAAAATCCTTACAAGATTTACAAAATGTTGAAAATGCCTTCTTATTAATCTCTTGATTTTTCTGTCTAACAGGTCGATTTTCATTGTTTCTTAAATGGAGGGTCCTGCATATCTGGATTCACCCCAAAACGTTCCACCATGACAACTGTACGAAGCAATATCCGTGGCTATCACAAGCCAGTTTTTGCAGTCCTTGGAGGTTCTAATTTTTCATCAAAGTCAGCTAGCCAAGAAGCCGAGAACTTTCTCCTTGATGCTGTTAATATGAGTTTCTTTGAGCGTTTAAATTTGGCTTGGAAGATAGTTTTCCCATCAGCAGTGTCTAAGAAAAGCTCTGTTGCTAGGATTGCCAAGCAACGTTTGAAGATGATTTTGTTCTCTGATCGATGTGAAGTAAGTGATGAAGCAAAGCAAAAAATAGTTAGCAACATTGTGCGTGCTCTATCAGATTTTGTGGAAATAGAATCACAAGATAAAGTTCAGTTGAGTGTCTCTGCAGATACAGACATTGGAACCATTTACTCTGTTACAGTGCCTGTACGGCGGGTTAAACCAGAATATCAAGAGGTGGATGAAACTGGGACAATAACAAATATTGAATATAAGGACACCGGAGATATTTCAGGTTCTGTTGATGTTAGATTTGATTTCTATGTTCCGGATGAAATGTCTTGATTTTGAAATAAAAAGTCTTGAATGTTGACTTCTTTGCCAGAAGGCAGTGTTTGAAACCCTTACCGATGAAGCCAATTTGGAGTGCTGTATATATATTTGCAAATTGAAGCTTCCTTTAGGGTGGGTGACTCAATTTTAATGAGAATTTTTGTAACACCTTTTATCTGTTAGTTTGGTTTGATAAACTGTTTTTAACTTTATGATAGGATTTTGTTGTTTGTCGTATGAATCATTGTTATAAATGGAGTTTGTAGTTGGTTCTCATTGGCCAATGAAAGGGAGCTGATAGTTTAAGCCTGTGCAGATTAGCTAGCCAAAGCCATTGATGCTCCACTCAAACCAAGAAGAATCTATGTGCGTAATCTTGTTTGGGTTAAGTAAACAACTGCAAAGACCTTGACATTCCTTAAGTAACATTACCATACCTTACATCTTATAGAATAAGTATAAACAAGCTTAGGAGCCGGTTTCCCAAGTGGTCAGTTGGTTGCAAGTTTGATCTTCAACCTTGCTGATCTTTCTTCAAATTTGGCCCCGACATTCGTAAGGAGCAAAAAAATAAGCAAGCCCCGGAGCCATGTGATCTATATTCGCCATATGAAGAAAAATCGAAGAGCTGATAAGAAAAGCTTTATATGTTGTATCTGTATCAATTCATTCAGGATGAGGGACGCGTCTTAACAAAACGATCACTTTGATCCGTCTTAACAAAATGATCACTTTGATCTATGTGTATAACTGAATATGGAAATATTAATTTACAAAGCAAGACAAGAAGGTATGTTGGAAAGTGGTAACAAATATATCAGCAAGAATAATTGGGGCTCATTTAACGTGGATAATGGGGTGGATTGAGAAACATAGGAAAAAACATAAAGAACTGTAAGAGGCAATCTATGTCTTACTGTTACATATTGATCATAACTTCTATTTTTTCACATTTGAGTAAAAAAAGACTTTTATATCCCCAACATGCAAGTTAGATTATTAGTGAAGTTGTCCTCGTGACCTTAACTCAGTTGGTAAGAGTAATGCATAATATATGCAGGGCTCGAGGTTCAAACCAAACCCCGGCCACCACAAAAAAAAAAGATTATTAGTGAAGTCAATGTTGGTCCTAAGATTTTTGATGTCATGATCAAACCAATAAAGTTGTGCCCTTTTAATTAACTAAAGCGAACTAAAAAAGAAATATGTATATAATAGTAAGTTATTAACTACTAAGTAAAAGTAATAAATTTGATACCCATAAAAAAATGGAAAAAATGTGGATTATTCAAGGGGGTTACTAAGTAAAAGTAATAAATTTGATACCCATAAAAAAATGGAAAAAATGTGGATTATTCAAGGGGATTGAACCCGACGTGAATCGAACACGCAACCTTCTGATCTGGAGTCAGACGCGCTACCATTGCGCCACGGATCCACATGTTATTATCCGTACAACACAAACTTCCTTATACAAAACACAATAAAAAGAGACACAAACCGCGAAGAACCACATTGTTTCAAATTCAAATCACAACAACATTGTTCACTGCAAAAAAAAACAATGAACACAAATAATAGCTCCTCGAAACCAAAGAAACTGTCAATTCCAATCAGTGACGCAATTTCCAGAATTCAATTTGCGCCTAATTCTAACAACCTTCTCATTTCATCTTGGGATTCAGTAAGTTTCGTTTGATTTTTTTGGTTAATTTGAGTATTTTTTTTTCTCATTTCACTGAATTGAATCGATTTTGTGTTTTGGTTTTTCAGAATCTTCGTTTATACGATTTGGACGCTTCTGTGGTTAGATTAGAAGCTAATTCAGAAGCTTCTCTTCTTGATTGTTGTTTCTCTGAAGATGATTCCGTTGCTTTCTGTGTTGCTTCTGATGGATTCATTCGAAGGTTTTCATCTTTCTCTCACTCTCTTGTTATTTCATTTATTTATTTTAATATTTATTGATTCTTTTTGTTGTTGAAAGGAGTAATAAATCTATGTTATTTGATTAGCATTAATAACCTAAATAAATGTAGTAATATAACTATAAACCTAAATTTGTGGCCACCAAAGTGTAATCTTTCCCCTTTGCTTTGCACTTTCTTTGGTTTTTTTGACTCATCTTATGCTAAAATTTTTAGGTATGACTTGCATTCTGGAATTATTGACCCAATGGGTAGTCACGATGACATGGCAACATGCATTGGATATTCTAATGAAACATGTAAGCTACTTACCTAACCTTTGCTCCTTGTTTCTGTTATAAATCTTTGCTTTTATTGCTTTTCATTTGTTCGAATATGAACGGATGCATTTGACTGGGAATATAGTCATTAGTGTCTCTAGCACATTCTATAACTACTGTAACTACCCTAACCCCCTTGTAACTGCCTCACCGACACATGTCAGTGAAGTTCCCCTGCTACTGGCTATAACTATTAACTAGTAAACCTGTATTGCTCCTCTTGTAAACCACAAGAAAGATCCATAACATAATCAAGCTCAAAGAGCATTTCAGTACTTAACTTAGAATTCTTATATGATATCACAGCCCTGGCTATAGAAAAGATGGTAGAGTCTTGTCTTAAAAGGGGTTTGGAATGTGTCGAGAAGACTTGTAGAAGAACTGATTCGGAGGGTAAACCATATGAACTATGAGTCTATGAAGAAAAATTCAATAACTAGAGGTAGAGGAAAACCAAGAAAAAATTATTGGCCAAACTATTAAGAAAGATTTATACATAAATGATCTATTATTGGACTTGATTTGTGGTAGGACAGTAGTCAACCCCACCTAGTAGGAAAAGGCTTTGGTTATTGTTTTGTTTTTTGTTTGTTAATATGATATCAAAAGGACATATTGACAACTACTATACATGATTCCTCTGCTCTTCCTATCTTTCCTATCACGCATTGAGGAATGCATGAATGAATAACTTAGCTCATTTAGACGTTAAAAGTAAAGCTCTGATACAATCCTTGGTGTTTTCTGTTTAAATTTCTGCACTCTGAGGATCCTTCTCAGGTTTTGTAACAAACCTTTATGCATAAGCAATTGACAATATCTCAAGCTGTGGGATATATTTTTAAAACACAGTGATTAATAAATTTTGGATAGGGAGCCCAAGATGCTGTTATGACAGCAATAAATGAAACAAGAGGAAAATTGTAACTCAAAACTCTAGTTTCTTTTATTCCTTTGAAAAAGCAAATGTTACCACTTGCAATATCATAAATGCAATATATTTGTGTTGTACTAATGCAAACATTTTTTTCCAGTTGTAATTATAAATTACATGTCATTAATAGTTACGATGTTTCATTCCAAATCAACAGTTCATAAAAATAAAACTGTTTGGATGTTGTTGGTTTTGGGCAAATGAAAGGTCTATCAAGGTTCAAGGCCATGCTTTGTTATGTCCAAGTAAAGTTCATATCATGACCTTAATTGTTGCAGGTCTGCTAATTACTTCTGGATTTGACAAGAAGTTATTGTCATGGGATATTCGTACGAAGAAGGCTTTTTCATTGTTGAGGAGTCTAGATGCAGAGATGGACTCCATGTCTGTCTCTGGGTTTAAGGTTACTGTTGGCATTGGAGCATCCACCCATGTTTATGATTTACGTAACTTTGACAAACCAAATCTGTCAATGGAGCCTTGCAATGGTACACAATTACGATGTGTCAGTTCAATTCCTTATGCAGAAGGTATGCACAATCAAATCCCTCTGGTTTAATTTTGAAAACCCAGGAGCACGTTACTATTAAGATTTCACATAGATTAGGATATGGCAAACTCCATCCTTGAGCTAGTTGATAGGGTTGAGTTAGGCCCGGTGAGTTTTCAATCCTAAAGGGATATCTAAGCTTTATAAGGTCTAGAGTTGGTTTGCTACTACCCCTATTCTTCTAACAAATTGAATTTCACTGTCCACAGTTCAAGTCTAAAAGATTCTTGCATGATGAGGCATGTTAGAAATTTATGTAAAACCACTAATGTGTCTTTACGTCACAGCTTAGGCGTTTGGGATAGTTGAACCTTGAAACATACAGTTACATTGACTAGTTAGCCACGCCCGAAAAGCCATGCAAATAGCACAAAACATACATTTACATGGACTAGTTAACTACCTCCTAAAAGCTATGCAAATAGCATTTCTTTTCTTCTTTTTAAATCATCTTGAGAACTTTTTCAAAGTCTTATTATATTTTCGTTACATGGGTTTCCAGATACTATGTGGATTTAAAATTACTAAACCCTCTGTTCATTGACAACCAGAAGCCTGAGTTAGGGCCATTAGGCATTTTCTAAGTCTGATGATCTTGCAGGATTTGCAGTAGGATCGGTGGATGGACGGGTTGCACTGCAGGTTTCATCTTCATCTAATTCAAATGACATTGGGTCTGTTTCCATTTCACGTATGCATATTTCTTTTTTCAACCTCTATCCCTTGTCCCAAAAATATTAGGTGCATTGTATTTGCCTCTCCCCTTTCCCTTTTTTCTGCTGTTGCCAACAAAAAACTTGCTCAATTACTACAATTTTGGTTAACAGCTGCATGGTGTATATTCATGCTTTTTTTTTTTTGACAAAGATGTATATTCATGCTGTTGATGATTTTCAAATGCACAACATATACGGCCTATTGCTCATACAAATCATGATTTTGTTAATAAATCTAAATTATGGATTAAAAAAATGATAAATGGTTTTTTGTTTGTTTGTTTTATGCGGCTCATAGGCCATGTTTTGTTCTCGATTCTTTTAATTATTAAGCATCATTCTGGTTTACCTTGACAATTACATTTATTATTAATTTACCGTATTTGAAAACTATAAACATACACACGAACACACACACATATATATTTCTTTTTTGGCACTAGATTGATGATTTTCTCTTACAAATCAGCTACATTCTATATTTATTTTATTCATTCTTTGTTTTAGTTTTAATGTATTGACGTTCAAATAAGTTCCCTCTCAAAACATTTTTTTTTGTTTAGCCTACCATGCATCCCATGTGGCTGCATATAGTTTATTGTTTAACTTGAATCAAAACATTTTATGCTGGGAGTTTGCAAATTCTCGTTAGTAACAGCCACAGGTTCTAATAATTTGCTATATCAAACTCTGACAGATATACATTCCGGTGTCATCCAAAATCAAAGGATGGTCAGCATCATTTGGCATCTGTGAACGACATTGCATTTAGTCCACTGTATGTTTCGTCTTATCATCATTAAGTTGCCATTTAAAATTATCATAAATTATAAAACTTGGAAATTTGATTCATATAATTTCTATTAGTATGTCTGGTGCATTTGTCACTGGTGATGATGAAGGTTATGCTACCATATGGGATGCTAGAAGTAGGAGAAGACTAATTGAGGTATTTGCCTACCAAGTTTCGTTTGTGTTCAGTTATTATGATGTTTGTACTTTGTAATCAACTCATCACTTTTCTTGCTTTGCTACCATCTTTTTTTCTCAATTTCAGTTTCCCAGGTACTCAAATAGTGTTGCATCCTTGTCTTACAACCATTCGGGAGAGCTTCTAGCTGTAGCATCAAGTTATACTTACCAAGAAGCAAAAGAAATGTGAGTAATTCTTATACTTTTTTATTTGCATGAACCATGAAGTTTAAGAAAGTTTTCTGGTTGAGTCCAACCTTTATTTTGTTCCTTACAGAGTAGAGCCTCCTCAAGTGTTTATACATAAAGTGGACAACATTGATATCGGATCAAGTTCTGCTCGAAGGAAAACCTAATCATTGGTGGTATGCTTGCCAAAGGTAACTATAACCACACAACTGGTTAATCTTTGCTATTTACTTATTCCATTGAAATGGAATTCTCAACTAAAGATGTTTTTGGGTTTTATAGTAATCACAATTGTAGTTTCTTCTTTTTATGGGTGAAGATTTTGATGAGGATTTCAAGGAAGCATCTAGAGGTGACTATAGTATGACTTTAAAAGATTGGAAGGACCTTTGACAAGGTTTAGGAAAAAGAAGGCTTGAAGAGAAGGCTTCAATTATTCTAGTTGTCTATGTGTACAATATCTTGTAGGCAAAATGAAAATGAAAATTCGTTTTAATATAACTAAATATAAGAATGGTATAGAATTAACAGATTGGATGACGGGTATGTACCTAACAAAACTCTAGGGTATGAGAGTGTTCACCTTGTTTGTTTTTAGTTGATGGCATGTTTACTTAATTTAGAAATATGATACAAGTCCATGTGTGTACCTATTAATTGGAGCCTAGTATAGCCCATTTGAGGAAATATAGAAGACTTGTAAGTTTTGTTACTCCATTTGATTAAGGTGCCATTCTCCTTTTCTTCTCTGTCTATTTGTTTATTTTCATTTGTGTTTGTGTTCCCTTTATGCATATAAATATAGATTATGTTTTCGGAGCATTTGAGATCAATAGTAAATAGCTACTCATCATACCATAGAACAAATTTGCTGTCAAAAATTAATGAGTAAAAAAATTAACAAGATTTGCTGTCAAAAGAGAAAGAAAACAGCAAATAAATAGATCAAACAAATAAATTTCTATTATGGTGTAGAATAATGTGATGGGAATAGAATGAAAAATAAAACTAAACAAAAAGTTTCCATTGTATACATTGCCATTAGGTTGTACAAAATACACTCTGCCCCTTTTGTGTTAGCAAATACAATGTCTGCACTAAACTATGCATATTTCACTTTTCACCCATAATAATCTAAACTAATAATATTTTGTCACTAAAGCCAAAATTACACAATCCTAAGAAAAGAAAATGCATGTAAGTTTTGTCCATAAAATTAACTTTTATTAACCTCATACATTTCAATTTAACCAGTAGCTCAAATAAGTTTTATGACTATTTTTTATTTTTATTTTATAAACGAAGCGGCAAACATCACATTAAACTTACACGAATATTGACAATGATATGTGTTTAAACCGAATGAAAGTGTTTAATCTAACGATATCAATATTGATAGTTGAGTTAGAGTGTTAGACCTTGGATAGAGTCTTTATGACCAAATAATAATCTCACAAGTGTGACCAATTTTTGCACTCTAATGTTATATTCATAATGTCAAAATGATCCATAATCTAATGTTTGCTCAAAAAGGAACTCATGAGATTCCAGCTGATTACATATTTTATGGTTCTCCGACAGGAGTTCCACGTGGTGGTTTGTGGTTGTAGCGTTTTAAGAACGCAGACTCAAAGCTACACTGAGAGACAAACAAGAAAAGCAAAACAAATTATAAGAGAGACGTGTTTAACTCAATCTTTAAAATTCAACACTACCCATTACTATAAATTTATTTATTTTGAGAATTCTTGTTTGATAAATAATTTTTCAAGATGCTTTTATAAATGAAAATTAATTATATGAATTGAGTCGATGATTCTCCTAAATTAAATCATTCATTTTGTGGGTAACGTGAGTAATATCTATTATTAATTAACAAATAAAAAATTATTATTATAGATACATTGTAAGTCTTAACAAATTTTGAGTTCATTGCTTTACATTTTAGTCACCGAAGATTCAAATCTAAGTCAATAATACTCACTAAAATTTTAGAAATGATCAAATTTTAAAAATAGTTTATAAAAATATTTTCATTTCTCTTGAGAGAGAATTTTATCGTTCTTTATCATCCTATCCAGTTTAAAATTAATCGTTATATTTGCATGCATATGATACCCAATTAAAAAAATGTTTACATTTCATTCACGAATGAGGTTTTTATATAAGTAATAGCAGAATTTAAACTTACATCCTTGTAGAAGAATATGAACAACATCTATACCAGTTCAACAAATATTCTTTTATCCATATTATATGAATTATTCATTATGGATTTATGGTCTAATCAGTAGTAACTAATTTGCCTGGCAGAATTCACTTATACATAAGTGGGAGTGGGTTCTCTAAGCTAAATTTCTTAGTAAATAAGTTCCTAACTACTCAAATCAATTGCATCTTGATTTCTTTTTAAAAATGACAAATGTTGATTATTACTTATTTATCAAACGGTATCGAATCATGACCTTCTTATCAATTCTCATACATTTTTTTAATGACAATTTCTTGATAAAGATGCTATATTTTAAGGACTTTCACTTGATAAAGATGCATCTTTTTTATTGAAGGGGACTTGATTAAGATAGATGAGCTTGTGTTTTTATTCTCTATCTCTCCTCTCCATTGTTTTCTCTATTATTTTTATTCAAAAAGAGGAGAAAACATGTTGTCCTAACAATTATCTAAAGTAATTATACAAATATTATTTCATATTTTTTAAGGGACTAATACACATTTAGCAAACTACGTAACCATGTTTAATAAATAAATAACCACTTTAATAAATAATAATTTATTGCTCTAATTTTCATACCGTCAGTCAATAATGGCAGTCAAATTCCCCTAAAAAAACAATGACAGTCAACTTATTAGAAATGTTTGATTTTTAGCATAATCAATTTTAAAGTCACACATGAATCATTGTGATCCCTCGAAATAAATTTCTTTGTATTAAGAGATGAGTTATTTAAACCAGTAATTGAGAGACAACTATAAATTTATAAAGAAAAATAGATATTGACTTAAAAACCAAAACAAAGCATAAAATTCAGCTGCTATTGAAAAATATCAAAATGGAGAGAATATCTATTGTTATAAAAAAATGGTCACGTTGTTATAAAAAACAGACCAAAAGATGTTCGAAAAATAGAAATTGACATAGAAACCAAAACAATGTAAAAAAAAAACCATAATGTGAATTTGAAAGAAAAAATTGTCACAAAATATTTGTACAAATATCATTTCTCTTCCATTAATTATGTTCGAAAACTAAATTAAATTAAGCAGCACCTCTCATGGGATGGGAAAACAAAAATAAATAATATTTTTGAAGGAAAAAAAAAACTTTTCTAAAATATTTTTAAAACTAAATAAAAGAAAGATAAACACTATGATTGGATGTGAGATTGAATAATCATCACTAAAAAAAAGTGAGAATAAAAAGAATGTTACATAATAGTACAAAATGTCTATAAAAGAAAACGAGAAAATAGAAACATGATGATTGCGTGAGAAGAACAAAGAAGTGAAACATGTCAGACGAGGAACACCATTTTGAGTCCAAAGCAGATGCTGGAGCATCAAAGACATATCCACAACAAGCTGGTACAATCCGCAAAAATGGTCACATTGTTATCAAAAACAGACCCTGCAAGGTTTCTTTTCTTTTGTTTTTTCCATTTTTGATCATTTTTACTTGCACCATGTTGTGTTGACTTTTTAAAATATATTGATATTGTAACAATTTTTTGTATGATTGATTAATTAAATTACATATGATTTATGTGTTATGGTTTTTGTTTGTGTTGGAGATAGGTAGTTGAAGTTTCAACTTCTAAAACTGGAAAGCATGGACATGCAAAGTGTCACTTTGTTGGTATTGATATCTTCACTGGCAAAAAACTTGAAGATATTGTTCCTTCTTCCCATAACTGTGATGTATGATTTTCATTTGATATTATTTTTTGGATTTGGATTTGGATTTTATATTTGGTTGATTGATTAATTAACTAGTGACTGTATTTTTGTGTGGTTACAACAGGTTCCTCATGTTAATCGCACTGATTATCAGCTCATTGATATCTCAGAGGATGGATTTGTAAGATTACTCACAACTTGCATCGTGATGTCTTCTTTTCGATTAACTTAGTATAATCATCTGCGAGACTGTTAGAAAGAGTTTATGGACACAACTTATGACATATAAGTTGTTTTCAGCTTATTTCGATAAGCTTTCCGAGACAGCTTATGAAAACAGTTTATAGCTTAGCTTCTAATAAATTGACTTTATAATTATATTATCTCTCGTCACAGAAATAGTTTATACTAATCAAGCACTTAAGTAAGCTGTCTATCCAAACAGGGTCTAAACCTATAAGATTTTGATACCTTAAAGTCGATATGATGTGATTTATAGATATTTTGTCAGATACCGAGTTTTATAAGAAAATAAAAAATTGCCAGAAAAATGGTAATCTGCATAATTTTCTTTGGAGTCTTGTTAATAAGTGTACTAAGGATATGGTTTTGAAAATAAGAGTGATACTGCTAATGATTTTTAAACGGTTAATAAGTTGGTCAATTGTTTGATAAGTTGTTACCATGTACCATGAACTTAGGGTAGTGTGATTAATTTCAATTAAATGTGAACTAAGGATTTTTTTCAATGAATATTAGGTGAGTCTGCTGACTGAGAGTGGTGGTACTAAGGATGACCTTAAGCTTCCAACCGATGAGAGTCTGCTTTCGCAGGTTAGTTTGTTGATAACCTGGACCACATTTGCCTGTTGTGTTGAATAGTTGCATGACATTCGTTATAGATGTAATCGGTTAATAATTTGTTATTAGTTCGTTACTATCTTAATCTCCAGGCAAGCTGTGTAATAGCTTGATGTAAACACATTTTCTCAATTCCAATTTTACTTTTCTTCCAACTTTCTCTCTTCTCTTTCTCAGCCATATTTTCTACCAACATTACCTGTTTGGTTTTCAACTGGGAGCCTCCAAATGTTTGTTCCAAAAGTAAAACTCAAAAAATCTTGCGTTTAACTTTTGTCCAAGTTAACTTGAGGCTTGTTTGAATTGACTTATTTGAGCTTATCTATTTACATAAGGATTTGTGAAACTCTTCGGTAGAGCTTATAAAAATAGCTTATGACATGTTCATAAGTTGTTTTCCGCTTATTTTCACAAGTTCTCCATGATAGCTTATGAAATTTTTTACTCATATTTTATATTTTGTGGTGCAGATCAAGGATGGATTTGGTGAGGGTAAAGATCTGATTGTGTCTGTCATGTCTGCTATGGGTGAGGAGCAGATTTGTGGCCTCAAGGACATTGGCCCCAAGTAATAAATCAATGAATGCTTCTTGAAAAGGAGATGATATATTTAATATTTGTGTGTGATTGTTGTGTAAAAAGACCAATCTAAGTTTGTGCAAATTCTTACAAGATTTGGTAATGGTTAACTTTATTGAGTCTTTGACCACTTTTATTTTTGTGGTCTGAGATCAATATTGGAACCATTAAGACTGTTATATGTTGTGAAGAAGTTACATTGGCTACTGGCCAGTAACATTTAATTATGTGCTAATATAAGACCCTCTAACGTTTCTATTATAATTCTCTCCATTTTGATATTTCTTAGTTGAAGCTGAATTTTATGCTTTGTTAAGGAGAAAAGGAAACTTTGATCCCTTATTCTGTACTCATTGTTTCCTGAATTTCTATAATCGTAAATATCTAGTGTCAACCTGATTTGGATATGGTGCTATCGGTTGCAAGGCCGTCCTAAGCATAAGATGATTCAAGGCCGTCGACAGCCTCACGTATTATGAGATTAGTCTTAACTGAATTATCGGTCAAGACACCAAACAAGCATCCATAGGCAAACAAAAGTCCCAAACACAGACTTGCGATTAAAACGATCATTCGTAATAGAGAGAATTGTTGCATGGATCAATAGTAAGGTGTTTTCTTATACACAAGATCCTCATTTATGAGGCCAGTGTAGAACATACTTACATCTATATAGAGGAATTAATGACATGAGCATAATAACTCGTTTTGCTTCTGCCCAATATGTTACAACACTTCTCCTTTTATAGCCAAGGATGTATGTTAAAAGACGAAAAACAAGTCAATATAACAGTCCAATAATGTGACTCTTAGAGCATGTTTATCGCCCGTGACATTTGGGTGGTATCTCTATTTGCAATAATTTTTTTTAGGATGGCTTTGATATTTGGTATTCATGAGAGTGACTTTTCTTTGTGTGGTATCTCTGCATTGCAATCATGTTTCATAGCTTTTCCCCGAAACTTGCTCAAGATAAGTGGGACCCATTTTAGAGTTTTGGAAGAGTGGTATGAATATTTAGAAAATGCAGTTGAATAGTTTAAATAATTGGAAAGTATGAAGTAATATAAAAGTATTATGTAGGACTCATTTATACCATCCATATTGGTGGCATGGATGTGGATGCTCTTATACGCACATGTCTTTAATGAGTTTGGCACTGGTAAAATAAGCAAATTATAAAAGTATGTCTTAAAATAATGGCATGAGCATGAGGTGGCATTTACCATGGGAAAGGTTAATCCTTTCCCACCATGGGAAATGTGAATTTGAACCCATGATATATTAATAAAAATATTGAATGGTTGAGATTGTCCACTTGCAACCCATTGGTGACTTTTTGTTTTAAAGATTTCACAAAAAATTTGACCCCACATGATAAGGTTTAATGATATTTTATTTTATGGATTATTGACACAATAATGGACAACGGGCTTATGAGTAAAACGAAAATCACAAAGCCCAAACTAAAACACTCTATTGGAACCCCCGCCTACATATTTCTGACTCCGAAAAAACCAAAACATTAAGTATTATTTGGTTAAGGGTCTGTTTGGTAAGGCCAGTAAATTAACTTATAACTTATAACATATAGCTTATATGTTCGTATGTCCAAAAAAGCTCTGTTTGGTAAATGTCTTATTGTCAGGAGTTTATAGCATATTTCACGAGCTTATTTTTCAGACGCTATTTCACAAATTTTTAATAAATAAATACCGTAAATATGTTTTCCTTAAAAAAAAGATATATAGTTTGTGTTGTACTATTGTTACGTTCAGTTTTTTTAAAAGATTCACATTCAATTTTTTTTTTATAGAAAAGTTTAATTTCTGGTGATATAGAAGAGTTACGTTTACTTCTTTTTTTGTTTAACTTTTATTAAGTATAAAAAACTGAAATAAAATAATATTAAAATAAGATTTTAGAAAATAAAAATTATTTTAACAATAAAAAAACTCGTAAATT
>Ga0228711_1001592_pt1 | contig 33726 bp, 24 predicted proteins | sample MedpolnodulmetaG_2_FD_177996 | JGI IMG/M metagenome (GOLD analysis project Ga0228711, IMG submission 177996) | Root nodule microbial communities from Medicago polymorpha collected in Santa Monica, California, United States - brown nodules | ecosystem: Host-associated > Plants > Roots > Nodule... | reverse complement strand
TATATTTATTTGCAATTGAAGTAAAATAGCTCAAAAAGGAAATAATATTTAAATAAAACTAAATCAAATCTAAATATAATAAACTCAAATAACATATTAAAAATACTAATTTATCGACTCATCAATGGTGCGAGACATCGACGATTAAACGATACAATTGAAGTCATCATATTATTTGGACACGAATGATATTGACGAGGGATACGTGGTAATATCAAATGAAAGCTAGAATCCATGCATGATCATTAGGTTACGTGTGACGCTTGATTAAGGAACCCTAATCCTAACAAGTTTTACGCCCTATCAATCTCAAGTCCTAATTTTATAACGTAGATATTTAGGTTGTAAGCAAACAAACAAATTACTTTATCAACTTAAAATGATAATCGATGTCGAACAATCCATGATAACGCACTAGTCCTTGAGGAGACGATATATAAATACTTACTTTTGATATACGTAAATATGCTACATCATAATGCTCTGACTAAAACTGGTACTTGGAAGATTGTTGATCTTCCACCTTATGTCAAACCAATAGGCTCCAGGTGGGTTTACAAAGTGAAACATCATGAAGATGGCTCCATAGAAAGATATAAAGCCAGGTTGGTTGCCAAAGGATATAACCAGATTGAAGGTTTGGACTATTTTGATACATATTCTCCAATTGCCAAACTTACTTCAGTCAGAATTGTTCTTGCTTTAGCCTCTATGCATAAATGACTTCTTCATCAACTTGATGTTAATAATGCATTTCTACATGGAGAACTGCAAGAGGATGTTTACATGATTATCCCACCTGGTGTTTCACATTCTAATCCCAATCAAGTGTGTAAATTGAACAAATCACTCTATGGATTAAAGCAGGCCAGTAGGAAATGGTATGAAAACCTGACCTCATTGTTACTTACGAGTGGTTATAAACGAGCTTCATTAGATCATTCACTTTTTCTCAAAATTACATCATCTTCATATACTATCTTATTGGTTTATGTTGATGATGTCATTTTAGCTGGGAACTCTTTAGAGGAATTTCCTTCAATCAAGCAAATTTTGCATAATGTATTTCAGATCAAGGACTTAGGCATACTCAAATACTTTCTTGGTATTGAGGTTGCTTACTCTTCATCTGGAATCTCTCTGTGTCAGAGAAAATATTGCTTAGATCTTCTTGAAGATTCAGGTTTCCTTAACTCTAAGCCTATCAGTACACCTTCTGACCCTAGTGTCAAGTTACACAATGATGATTCAGAACCTTATCCTGATATACCAACATATAGAAGATTGATTGGCAGACTCTTGTATCACAATACCACCATACCAAATATTACATTTATCACTCAATAATTGAGCCAATTCCTCAACAAACCCACACATACTCATTTCTCTGTTGCTACAAGAGTATTGAGATATTTGAAAGGGTCCCCTGGCCGTGGCATTTTCTTCCTAAAGATGCTACTCCTCACTTACAAGGTTTTTCAGATGTTGATTAGGCATGTTGCAGAGATACAGAAGATCTATCTCTGGTCAATGTTTCTTCTTGGGCAAGTCACTTGTTTCATGAAGGACTAAGAAACAATTAACTGTAAGTAAGTCATCCTTTGAGGCAGAATATAGAGCATTGGTAGCTGCTTCCTGTGAATTGCAATGGATTCTCTATGTTCTTCATGATTTGCAAATCAAATGCACTAAGATTCCAGTAGTTTACTGTCACAACCAAAGTGCTCTACATATAGCTGCAAATCTTGTGTTTCATGAGTGTACCAAGCATTTGGAAATTGATTGTCATATTGTGCGTGAGAAGCTTCAGGCAAACATTCTCAAGTTGTTACCTATTTCATCAAAGGACCAAATAGCTGACTTCTTCACAAAAGCACTCCTTCTTCAACCTTTCAACAATTCATTGTCCAAGTTGGAGATGATATATATATATATATATATATATATATATATATATATATATATATATATATATATATATATATATCACCCTCCAACTTGTGGGGGGATATTACATACTAAGCATATAGATGAAAGTAATGATACTAAGAGCAATAACTTGCAGTGCAAGTAACCATTGTATTCACTATTGCATTGTACTTTCTGTTAAGTGTAGTACAACTAGATTAGTGTAGTATAGTTAGAATATGCCTATATATACAAGTTGTATCATCTTATCACATAAAAATAAGATTCATTTCTCTTTTCTATTGTTTGATAATACAAATCTTGTCCAAGTCGTGTGGAAGATCATCTTTCGTATCACCATGCCAAGTAACACACACTCTGTGAGCTATCATTTCCACTTGTATATGCTGCACAGGAACAATCCTTCAAACATTTCTCCCTGCACTCTTTCAAACCAAAACTCTCATCCACACGTGCCTTTGAAGTATCAAGGCACTTTCACATGTGCCACCTTCACAAATCGCTTCCTACTTCAAGACGTCGACGCGTTTCTATTCCAAACGCACCCACCTGACTCGTCTTTTAAATACCACTCTGTCGCAAGCTTTGGTTCAAATCCAGGCAAATACTCGCACCCAATTTTCTCAGCGTGATGAGACCAAAACATGTTTTTGGCTGGATTAGTAGTTGTAAGGTGGTCATTTATTTAGGTGCCTTTTTGAATTGTGTTAGGTAAATGGTGTTGGAGTATGCATGTGAAGCTGAGGAATTTGTGTTTTAAGGTTTTAATAACTCCTATGGGGAAGATTAGGAAGATGGTGGTGTGAAGGAGGGAGGAAAAATGGGGACAAGTTGGTGGAAAAAATTATTGAGTATTCATAAAGGTGTGGGGTTGGGGATGGACATTTGGTCTGATGAAAATTTAGTGTGGGTGAGGGACATTAATCTAAATTAATTACATAAGGTGTGTACCAGTACTAAATTACACTAAATTCAGTGTGGGTGGGTATTCATAGAGGTGTGGGGTTGGGGATGGACATTTTGTGTGTATCAGAGTTGTTTTCTTTCCTATCTAGAGGAGAGAAAATTTGTTGTTTTCTCTCTCTAGGGCACCTTTTCTGCTATCACGATATGAGTTCGAATTGTTTTCTCATTAATTACACTAGGTACAATTCTCATTAATTACACTAGGTACAAGATTTTCGTAGGAATTGAATTTACAATGAACATTTTCGTTTTCAATTCGCAACTATGTATAAAAAAAAACATCTGTATTGATCTCTTGGCAAAAAGGGATAGTAGTAGTTGTAGCCATTTCTACTTGCTTGATGTATTTGATTTGTAAAAGCCAGGAAACAATGTAAGTTCAATTCTTATCAAAGTCTGTTCAAATGTGTTCGTTTCCTTGTTTAGAAGCTTAAGGTTGATGAAATGGTCAGTTCCGGTACTTGTGACTCACTTTTTGACTTTTGATTAGTGTGTGTTGGTGACTTTTTACGATTGTTTTTTCCTCATTCTTTTTTTTTAAGCAAATGAAGGGGTGCAGAGGGGTCTCCTGCTGCAGAACCCTAATCATATATAAAAAGAAAGAAGTACAAAAAGTGAGGGGGACAAAACCAAAACCCTCAAGAAAATTAAAAGCTAACAGGAAAAACAAAAACCCAAAGCAAAAACAAGAGAGAAAAGACCCGCAAAAGAGCTAGCGAGACGAACGGCTTGAGGTACCCACCTTGAAACCTTTGCACGCTTCGGACTGCTACTTCTTGCTCTTCTTCTTTCTTGGGACCACAAGTTGAAATGGTTGGCCAGTGTCTCTTGCTAAATCAACAGTTTCATTTTTCTGACCCATGTTAGCCCAAGAATCAATCAAAAAATCCATAGTTTGCTGGGCCACAGAAGGGACAAGTCCTAAAACTTGCATATCGTGAATAACATTTGCACTAAAATTTGACAAGTTAGGGTCGATCCCAACTACGGAATTATTCGTTCCCAATTCCTGCTCAAAGTCATTCAAAGTATGATCATTATCGTAATCCATATCAGTCACCTCATCACACCAAGGGCCAATGATACGTATATCAGCAAAAGAATTGCTCTGTTGATTCCCATTATGTATCTCAGCCAGAGCTAAGGTGTCTTCCACTTGCACAACATGCACAGGAAGAGTTTCAACAGTAGAAGATGCATCTTCCACAAACTTAATAGCATCTCCTACATTCATTGTAGTTGCCATCTTTCTAGACCTTATAATATCAATAATAAGCGGATCCTCATCTACAACGATTTTGAAGACTTGAGTGTTGCACAATAGCATCAGTGTTTTCAACCTCATGTTGTCTAGCCTGTTGAGGAATGGGGTGCTTCACAACTTCAGATGCCTCACCCTTGTGAACATTCTCTTTTTGTTTCTTAGCAACCTCCTTGGAGGCATTATAATTGTTATGCAACCATTTACATTGACCAATAGAATGATCGATTGTAGCACAATTGTTACAGTAATCATGAAGCCGTTCATATTGAATTTCAACATAAAAGGAAAACCCTTCACGTTCAACCATAATCTCATTAAAAATTCTTTTGGAAAGGTCAAGATCAACCAAGATCCTCGCATAATAGCCAAAAGTGCGATTCTTAGTCACATTATCTAAAGCTATAGGGGTTCCCACCCCATTGGTAATTTCAAACAAAGTTGTATGTCTCTAATAATCTTGAGGGAGATCTATCAATCTAATACAGACTTGCACATGAGTTTGTTTATGATTGCGAATGCTAAAATTAGGAGACCATTTAGAGAGACGAAGAATACCTGGCTTGAGAGTCCAAGAACCCGCTACCCAAATTTTCTTCAAGTCTTCAATGGAAAAAAAACTCAATAAAAAAAAAACCTTTCCCCAAAGGAATGATCTTCCAATTTCCATTAGGCTTCCATAATGCAAGTAATTTCTCATGAAGGTTACTGGAAGAGATTGGTTTATCGCCTTTGCTCAAAAATAGTCTTCCACGAAGATTATGTTGGCAATCTTCATATCCTTTCTCATATTTAACCTGTGAAATTTTGATACAAAGAGAATCCCCTTTGATTGCAGGCTTCGACAATTGATTCTGTTGAATATTGCAAGTATTCGTCACTGCTTGTGCAAAAGTGCGGTTGTTGCTACCCGTTGGAGACGGAGCTACAGACGCCATAATAGCCAAACCCAACAAATACACAACACAGAACCAAATAGCACAAACCAAGATACAGAGACACCCAAAAATCAGTACAAACAAGCAAAATTGAAAGCCGAACACAACCCACAGTACAGCTTGAAAGTGAAAAGGAGAGGAGCACCTTACCCTTAGCGAGAGCCCAAAACGTCAAGAACACCAGATTGAGAGCACCAAAACGTCAAGGATTGGAGACGGGTCTGCTGAGAGCGGAGGCCAACAGATCAGGAAAAAGAAGAAAGACAACCGTTGTCGACGACGACAAACCCTTAGAGGGTTACTGTTCATTGCAATCACCTTCTTTTTCTTATGTACTGTTCGAATTGAAGTAGTCATCATCGTTTTTTCCTCATTCCAAGTAGTGATACAATTGATTATATCACACATGCAAAAAAAAAACTATCTTTCATTATCTATTATAAAAATTTAATATTTTAAAAATATGTATTGGAGACGAATTTGATGCAGAGAGGCATGGTGAATCATGTATGGATTGGTTGGAAGCTACTTCTAGCGAGCCATTCAAGGAGGGAATTAAATTAGTTGTAGTCAAGAGCCAAGTGTACAAGCGTTCAGTCCTTAACTCCTCTTTATTTGTCTTTATTTGTGAACTGTGGTAGTTTTTTACCAATACTACTCTTTATTTGTTTTGGTCAATAATTTTAGTCTTGGAATTAAGTTTAGTCATGGTAAGTCAGTGGTTGTGTATGAGAAGGGCTACATTTAACAAATTGGCCAAACTTGTTTAACTTCGAATATTAAGATTTTTTTTTCCGGGGGAGTGGTTAACCAAGGGAATACTGAAATTTACCAAGAAATAGTTTTTCCGGGGGAGTGGTTAACCAAGGGAATACTGAAATTTATCAAGAAATAGAACCCACCAAATTAATATAAATTTAATAGATGAATATATTGTTTTTGTTAAAAGGTTTAATAAAAAAATTATTTCAATGCGAAAAACAATATTTCATCGAAGCACAAAAGGTGGTCTGCCACCGCATTCGTGATTGACTATAACATAAAAATAACCTAGGCAACATAGTTCATCTTAAACAATAAGGCTCATCCAAAACAACAAGGTAATTGTATTGTACAGAGGTGAACCCTGCTGCTGAAGGTATTTATTTGTTAATAAGTAAATTATTCATTAAGAACATAGTACCAACAATCCTTCATCTAAAAGATAATTTTTTCCTGGGATTACAAATATGAAAAAAATAATGGAAAATGTTACGGATTTAAAAGACAATAGAGGTGTTGACTAAAATAAATAAATTTAGTTGCTCAAGCGATGTAATGAAACCATAAGAAAACGGGTTGCATAAAATAAAATGAAAGAGCAACACAAATTGCTATGGCTTCAAGGGAACGAGTCAAATGGGAATTGAATAAATCCACACCGACCAGATAGAGAAGCATATAATATAGCATAAGGTCTAAAAAATCACTAATATATAATAAAATTTCAATTATAATGAAATTAAAAGTAGAGATGGATCAGATTATTTGGCTTGATTTCTCAAAAGAGAGAAAAAAAATTCGCACAGTATGTTCAGCTTCGATCATCTGGGGAAATAATCATCACATCCATCTCAACAATATACAAATGAATAAAAAAGTCAATTAGTTCCTAAATTATAAGTCTTAAACAATTAAAAAGTTCTACAATATACTCACATAAATCAATTTGGCATTGTCTGTAATGAGAATGGATTAAATTGATTGATGAAAGTAAAATGGAGAAACTCATTAAAGGCTTAAATTAGCTAGAGAGTTGAAAATTTGCACAAAGCTTAACAAAGAAAAAGAAAACAAACATGCAATATGAGAATGAGAAAAACAGTAAACCTAAGCGGTGCTATGTTGGATAGTGAAAAGGTGAAGCTGATTTGTGTTTATAAAGGAGGCGGAAACCCTAATTTGAGGATGGGTGAAGCTTCTGGATAAAGCGGAATGGGTTATTTCCGGGCTTTTCCTTCAGCCCAATTGATTGGATCCAATCAATGAATACTGTTAAGCGCACCCCTACAATTAAAAATTCCGATCCTTTAAGTTTGCATTATTCAAAAGAAATCCTCCTAAATTTTAACTTAATGAGTTCAAGATTTCACTTTTACCATAAAGATGAATTTTACGGTAGCTACTTTAAAATTCATCTTCCTTTTAGCAATGTTTTTATCATATATACTATTAAAGCAAGGGTAAATATGAACTATAATCAACGATGAATTTGCTTAAGTGGTAAAAAATTTCAACCCCTTAATCAATTGAAAATTGATTGTTCGCACATATCATAAGGTTGAGACACACGAGTAAAATACTATATTGCCCCTCGGCAGTTAACTGCCGAGGAATTGCAAAACCGGCTACAGTTAACTGCCGAGGAAAACCTCGGTAGTTAACTGTCGAAAAAACTGTTTCATCAGATGAAACAGCCACCTGCTCCCCCTACACACTATTTCATCATCAACTTCCATAACACTTCCATCCAATCCCCAAATCCAATATTTTTTTTCATCAAATCTTACTCCAAAATCATTGAAGCATCAAGCATAGGAGGTATCAACACACTTTTGACGTAAAAAAACAGGTATTGAGCATTTTAATTGGTTGATTTTTAGCTATTTTTGTAGTTTTTTACGTGAGTTTACGTTCTCACTGTCATGGAAACCTCGGCATCTTACTACCGAAATATATATCGGTAGTTAACTGCCGAGGAAAAGCTCGGTAGTTAAGTGCCGAGAAACACTTGTGAAAAAAATTTCACTACAAAAAAAAGGCAGGTACTGCCATTTTTTCTATATTTTTTTCTTTGTTTTTTTTTAATTTATTATGGCATTGATGTTTATGCATAAGTTAGTTGTTAATTCATATTTTTGTGTTGTTTTATTATAGTAATGGTAGAGAACGTGGAAGATGTTCCGGGAGAGACAAAACCAAATTTTGTCGAAATTTCCGGAGATGTCAAACCGCCTAAGGTTGTAGCCAAACCAAACATTGATGGAGCTTCCGTCCATGTTAAAACTTCTAATTATGTTGACTTTGGTGTCCTCCCACTTCATGTCCACGAAGTTGACACGGCTAGGTTTTTTTTTCAGACGACGTTAAGTGGAAAGATAGAGAAGAATTGTTGTATGAGTTATATTGCCTTTGGAAATGCTCTGGTTTATTTACAGGTAAAAACTGGCCGAAAATGGCTTGGAAATGCTTTACAATTATGCAGAACTCACTGTCTGCATAATTGTTTTTCTCGGCAGTCCTCGATAATTAACTGCAGCCGGTTTTGCAATTCCTCGGCAGTTAACTGCCGAAGGACAATATGATATTTTACTCGTGTGTCTCAGCCTTATGATATGTGTGAACAACAATTTTCTAATCAGTTGGTCATGAGAATATTTACCACTTAATTATGAAGAAATTTTTAAATTTACAAACATCCTTAAGTAAAAAAGAAACTACTTTATACAATACACAATATTTTCATAGACAATCTTGTAAACATCATGTCGATCCACCTTTTACGTTTGACAAATTTTTTACTCCATCCATTTCAAAATGAGTGTCGATTTAGTCAATTGCACACAGGTTAAGGAATAAAATAAAATAATCATTAGACATAACACTTTTACTAAACTGCCCTTATTTTATATGAAAAAGACAAACTTAAAGTTGCATTGAAAATTGTGTGAGAAAAAAGTTGGAGTATTTATTGAAGGTAAAGTTGGAAGAAAAAAATTAAAGTTGTATTAAAAATGTAAAGTGACATTCATTTTGAAATAATTATTTTTTGTTAAAGCGATACTCATTTTGAAACGGATGGAAAATTGCAGATCTTAGTATGTAAAATAATTTTTTTAACATTTCCTAGAGAAATATGGCTTGATACTCTAGAGTCAGGCCGAAAGATAGTAAAATCTAACCAAATTTAATTGACTAAATAAAACCAGCTTTGAGAATATGGTTCTTATAAATAAAATCACAATCTCTTAAGTTTTGTCTCCGAATCTTGTCAAAAAAAGAGTTTTGTCTCCAAATAAATTTTATTCGCTTTTTGTTCTTACTTTACTTAGGGTCTATCTTTTTCAGACTAAAACAACCACTTTTTTTATAAGTTTTTTTGAAAATGTGCATTAAAATTTAAAAGTAAACATACAAGATAACATCCCCCCATCAAAACAAACAGAAATCAAGTGGCGTGAAGATGGAATCCTTGTACATTCTTTTTCTCATGAATTGATCATCCACATGCAGTGTAACCACCCTAGACAAACAAAGGAAAAGAATGATACTTATATAATTCCTTGTTAGAACTAAATAATATCCACACACATTCCTTTTGTTTTTTAAAACATACTCAAACATGATTATTCTTTTCCTTCTCCATTTCTTCAAAAAAAGTATTCCTTCTCCAATCCTATCACCTATCCAAACAAATAAATTAATATTTCACATGTAACATACACATAAATAGTACACATATAAATTGTGACACATTTCATAGGACATGCAATCAAGACCATCATCATTTCTTAGTTTATAAACGTTAAATTTTAATTTTAATTTTACTATCTCTTAGTTTCTTTCAATGGCTCCAACACATACCTTGAAGCGCACAAATTCTATAGCTGATAACATGCCTAATGCATTGAGGAAGAGTAGATACCATATGAAGAAGTGTTTTGCTAAGTACCTAGAAAAGGGGAGAAGGATCATGAAACTTCATGAATTAATGGAAGAAGTGGAACGAACTATAGATGATAAAAATGAAAGAAATTATGTTTTGGAGGGAAATCTTGGCTTTATATTGAGCTCTACACAGGTTCTTTTTATATTTTGTCTAATAGGTTCAATCACTCAAATCATAATTATTTTAAGATTCAAGCTCGAGTTTACTCGAACGATTTGTTCTTAATTGAAAATCATAATCCCCTTGAGCCCCACCACTAGTCCAACACATTGAGTAATCAAACTTTGCTATTATTCACTTCATACATACGTAACAAACTATTTAGCCTTTGAATTTTAATGTGGTGCATATGAACTTGCAGGAAGCTGTTGTTGATCCACCATATGTAGCCTTTGCAATTAGGCCTAATCCAGGAGTTTGGGAATATGTACGTGTCAACTCTGAGGACCTCTCTGTTGAGGCTATCACCCCCACAGATTACCTCAAATTCAAGGAAAGGGTATATGACCAAAAATGGTGTGTCATTTCTCTTCATTTTCTCATATATTTAATTTGAAGTCTTGGTATATTTCATTGTTTGAATATCTTAGGTAAGGTTAAATGTCTATGTTAGAAAATATAGTATAAAGTAAATATGAATTACCAACTTCGTGTGCTACAATTAGCAGTAACTGGTCTCTTAAGCATGTGGTCATGAGTTTGATCTTTGACTGACGCTTATGAAAGAGTGCTTGTTAGGAGAGGTCATCTCCTTACATAGATATTTGTACCTCGAAAGATTAGTTAGCAGCTTTCAAAATGTGAGATAAAAAGCACATTACTTGGAATGTGTAAATCTCGTAGTTGTTTGTACCATACCATGAAGATCGATGATAATGTCTATTCAATTCCTACAATCCTACCTAGAAGATAGATTCACTTAACGTTGCTTTATGCTTAACATTTTCTATAATGTAGGGCAAATGATGAAAATGCATTTGAAGCAGACTTTGGAGCATTTGATATTGGAATTCCTAAATTAACCTTGTCTTCTTCAATTGGAAATGGACTAAACTTTGTTTCAAAGTTCTTAACTTCAAGGACAACTGGGAAATTGGCAAAAGCACAGACTATAGTGGACTACTTGTTGAAACTAAATCATCATGGAGAAGTAAGTTGAAGAAACATATTAGATTAAATTCATAAACATTATACCAACAACATTTACATATGCTTTTCAATATTAATTTTTCTTTTTTGTAACCTACACTTGCAGAGTCTCATGATAAATGACACGTTGAGCTCAGCTGCAAAGCTTCAGATGGCATTAATAGTTGCTGATGTTTTCCTCTCAGCAATTCCAAAAGACACTTCATATCAAAAATTTGAGCTAAGGTAATAAGTTTATTTGTTTTCTATTAAAGAGGCCAAATTTGTTTTTAGCTATGTTTAAAATCTCGGTCGCATAACAATCCTTTACATTGCAAATAATTGTAGTTATATACATCTGATGTGGCATCAAGCACGACAGAAAAAAATCTTGATCTTGTGACCTAAATTGTGATCGCAGACATTTTTTTAAACTCTACTTGTTATATTGTGACCCTAATCCCTATTTCATTTTCAGGTTAAAGGAGTGGGGGTTTGAGAAAGGATGGGGAGATAATGCAGGAAGGGTGAAGGAGACAATGAGAACTTTATCAGAAGTACTCCAAGCTCCGGATCCAGTGAACCTGGAATTATTTTTCAGCAGAATTCCAACAATATTCAAAGTAGTGATCTTCTCAGTTCATGGTTATTTTGGGCAAGCAGATGTTCTTGGCTTGCCAGACACTGGTGGCCAGGTAAAATCTCTACCATCAGGAACATTAATTTTAATTATAAGTAGCAAGAAATAAGGTTTTAAATCGCGACCAATGCTACGATCCCTATTGCATTATGATCCTTAACATTGGAGAGAATGAAATGTAATGCGGCCTTAGCTGCAGTCACAAAAACATCAGAAAGCAAGATGTGGCGTCCCAAATCGCAGATGCAAATCTTTCTTAAACCTCGTCACTACAATTTGAAAAGGAAAAAAAACTAAATGTATTAAAAGTTGGCTCAAAATTTGTTTTCCTTTCTGACACCTGTTGCAAAAAACAACAGGTAGTTTACATATTGGACCAAGTCAAGGCTTTGGAAGAAGAGTTAATTCTAAGAATTAAGCAACAAGGGCTAAATTATAAACCTCAAATTCTTGTGGTGAGTCTCATGCAAACATATCACCTCTTTCTACATTTAACTTAGAACTTAGAAAAATCATGTGAGCATACTCTTAATATTGACAGGTAACAAGGTTGATACCTGATGCTAGAGGAACCAAGTGCCACCAGGAGTTTGAACCAATCAACGATACTAGACACTCTCACATTCTACGTGTGCCTTTTCATACAGAGAAAGGAATCTTGCGCCAATGGGTTTCTCGCTTCGACATTTACCCTTATCTTGAGAGGTTTACTCAGGCATGTATACATGTTTCATGGTTTTCTACTTTGTACTATGGTTTTAAGTTGCAGTTGCAGTTATGCTGCAAACTTTTCTCTTACGGTAAAAAGTGGATGCAATCGCAGTTGTTGACCGCAGTTTAGAATTATGTTTTTGTACCTTTTCCTCTCTTGTGAACTTTCCTTCTTACCAATATTTTGGTTGATATTAATAGGATGCAACAACCAAAATTTTGGACCTAATGGAAGGGAAGCCAGATCTTGTTATTGGAAATTACACAGATGGAAATTTGGTGGCATCACTAATGGCTAGAAAACTTGGGATAACTCAGGTTACTAAAACTTACCATACCTTTATTTATTTTTCCTTTCAATATTTTTATGGCTGCAAGGATGTGTTATTTGTCACATGTACTAATTTCCTTATTGTGATTAAAAATTAGGCAACTATAGCGCATGCTTTAGAGAAAACAAAGTATGAAGACTCAGATGTTAAGTGGAAAGAGTTAGATCCTAAATATCACTTCTCATGTCAATTCATGGCCGATACAGTTGCAATGAATTCATCCGATTTCATCATAACCAGTACATACCAAGAAATTGCTGGAAGGTTTGTTAAAAAGCATTTCATTCATTAATATTTGTTTAATTGAGAAGAAATTTAAAATAGTACACAAAAATGAGAACTGAGTTTTGAAAGTTGATTTTTTTTTGCAGCAAAGATAGACCTGGACAGTATGAAAGCCATGCTGCATTTACTCTTCCAGGCCTATGTAGAGTTGTTTCTGGGATAAATGTGTTTGATCCCAAGTTCAATATAGCTGCACCTGGTGCTGATCAAAGTATCTATTTCCCTTACACAGAAAAAGACAAAAGACACTCTCAATTTCACCCTGCTATTGAAGATCTCCTCTTTAACAAAGTAGATAACAATGAGCATATGTAAGTGATTTTTTTCCACCCTTGCACATTAAACTTTTCTGTTAAAAGACTCATTTGAGGAGATAAGGTCAGGAAATGTGTTTATAGGCGATGATAATCTTCCATGTACCAGTTTTTGTCGTAAAGGGTTGAGTTAGGTCGAACTCAAATTTTAAGATAGTATCCGAGTCTACTTAAGATCCAATCGGGCCACTCGGGTCATGCTACAGATTTCTAGTCTTCATGTGAGGGTGTGTGAGTCTCACATTGGATCAGATAAGGCCTGAAAATGCGTTTACAAGTGGTGGACAGTCCTCTCTTTACAAACCGGTTTTGTAAGGGTTGAGTTAGGCCAAGCCAAAATTTTAAAACTTTCAGTTATGAACTATACTAACTACATTCTTCCAAACGATTGATATTCACTTTTGAAATTATTATGGAAACAGTGGATATCTAGCAGAGAAGAGGAAACCAATAATCTTCTCAATGGCAAGGCTTGATGTTGTGAAGAACTTAAGCGGGTTAGTTGAATGGTATGGCAAGAACAAGAGACTAAGAAACTTGGTGAACCTTGTCATAGTTGGTGGCTTCTTTGACCCTTCAAAATCAAAAGATAGAGAGGAAATGGCAGAAATAAAAAAGATGCATGATTTAATTGAAAAATATCAACTAAAGGGCCAATTCAGATGGATTGCTGCTCAGACTGATCGATATCGCAACGGAGAGCTCTATCGATGCATTGCCGACACAAAAGGAGCTTTTGTGCAGCCTGCTTTGTATGAAGCATTTGGTTTAACTGTCATTGAAGCAATGAACTGTGGCTTGCCAACTTTTGCAACTAATCAAGGAGGTCCAGCAGAAATAATTGTTGATGGTGTCTCAGGATTCCATATTGATCCTCTCAATGGAGATGAATCAAGCAACAAAATTGCTGATTTCTTTGAAAAATGCAAAGTAGACCCATCATATTGGAACGTTATTTCTGCGGCCGGATTGCAGCGCATAAATGAATGGTACTACCTCCATCCCCTCTTGAGATGTTTCGTTGCTAAGAAAATTAATTTTAAGCATGTTCATGTCTTTATCTTGTAGCTATACTTGGAAGATATATGCAAACAAGTTGGTAAATATGGGGAACACTTACACTTTTTGGAGGCAAGTTAACAAGGAGCAAAAAGAGGCAAAGCAAAGATACATTCATATGTTCTATAATTTCTTATTCAAGAATTTGGTTAGTCAATGTTTGGTTTTCTATAAATATACACAAATAACCAATTATTGCATAGTGAGTTTTAGAATAAAGGTTACAAGTTATAACACTTGTGATACGTTAATGTCACAGGTTAAGAATGTACCTATTCCAAGTGATGAACCTCCAAAACCAGTTGGCAAGCAACCAAGTCTCAAACAACAAGGCTCTAGGTATGTCACTCAAAGCATTTTGTTTTGATATAAAGCGTCTTAGGAAGCGTAATTATCTCATTTGAATTGAGAATAATCCCGACCTTTATATGGTAAATCATAGAAATTTTTTACCAAATTAGACTATATATATTTATTAGAGTCCATAAAAAAATTATTGACCTAATTAGGCTATATATATTCGTTAGAGTCTTTCGTCTTATAAGATTTCTATGTCTCTTGCTATGAAGCAATGATCCATATAGAAACTTGACAATGACACGTTACCTATAATAATTTGAGAAAATTGAAGTATTAAATGTCACCATATATATGAATGTCAAGTCGGTGTCAAACATTGCAACGTGTCGGTGTTAAATACATATTTAAGTTGGTCTGTAAATTCTTTTTATTTTTCTTAGCATATACCTTGTGCAGTTAAGAAAATTGTTTACCATTTGATTTTTCATGCTAACATCTTCTTTTTTTTCCTTTTCTTCTTGGCTTGCAGCACCAGACGATCACAATCCACATTGAAAAGGTTAGATTTATCATATAATCTTGGGTAAGCTTATGATTTTAAGCTGTGTGTCACCTTACTAAATAAACGCTTGCTTCCTTTCAGGTTATTACTTGGAGCTTAATGGTATAAGCAACAAAGCAAATTAATTGAGAGAATGCATCTTGTCATGCTGAATATTGATATATCTTCCCCTGATGTATATATATACCTTCTTATATATTGGTTTATAATTTTTTTTGTTATTAAACAAAAAAAAGCTCTGTAATGTTGCAATATAACAAATGTTTTATGTGATGAATAAAATGATGTGTCTGAGGAAGTTCATGATAAATAGAGTAAAATTTTAGTTCTTATAAAAATCTATTATTTTGTTGATAATTTATAAAAAAGAATATCTTTGCTAGTTATAGTTCTTAAGGAATTATTTGCTAGTTATAATTCTTAAGGAATTATACTAGCATGTAGCTGTGTGACTACGGTGGACACTTAAACAGTTTAAGAAATTACATATATTTTATGTATTTCTTTATTTATCTAGAAGACATAATCTGTGATTTACTTTCACAAATTAACAATGTGATAATAATACATAAAATAAGATACGTGAGTTGCAAATTTCCTAACACCCGTGGACTATATGTCACTAACCTCAAAAGAGTATTAAACTATTTTTTTTTTTTTAGGTAAAAGAGTAGTAAACTTTGTCTCCTCACTTAGGAAAGACGTTGTAGTATGTAAAAGATTGAAATGAAGTTAAAGTAGTCCGCTGAAATTAACACGGCAGAGAATCGACTTGAGATAAGTATATTATAAGGTTTAAAGTTAACACTATTAAATCAACTCAAGAGGGTTAATATTAAAAGATAATAATAAATGGGAGGAGCAGTATTTTGGACTTATCAATGCTCACACTCTAATAAAATGACACGTCTTTATATAAATTGGATGGGAACTGCTGCAAATCTCGAACATGAAGAACAAGATGAAGGTTGCAAAAATAAATTTTAAAGTGTGTGTAGACATGCTATGTTTTAGGTTCGATTCATCTCCACCATTTTATGTAAACGGTATACAAATAGATAAATTTACAGACCCCTTTTAGCATATTTAGGAATCCTTTTGACATGAATTGCATACTCATATCAAGCGTATCAATCAAGAATAGTTTACAAAATAAAGAAAAATGTTAACATATAAACCGTGTGCAAATGTTTACAAAATATTTAGGATACTTTGGAATCCTTAAAAAACTTTTTTTTTCTTTATAGCATAAATATCTCAACAAACTATACATTTCAGTTTTTATTATATCTTGATGGTGGCTTTAACAAGTGTATTAAACTATCATTTTATAGGGAATTGTATTAAACTAGGCTTAATTGTAGTTTTGGTCCACTAAGTATCACAATCTTGCGGTTTTAGCCCCCTATATAAACCAATAACAAATCAACCCCTAAGTTTACCCTTTTTTTGCACTTTTGGCCCCCCCTTACAAATTTTGATTGGATAATGCATACATGGCTCTCAAATCACTTTATTTATTAGGCTTAATTGTAGTTTTGCCCCCTTAAATATCATAATCTTGCGATTTTGGCCCCCTAAAAAAATAGAAAGTCACATGTGGCACCTCACTTTAAGTGATTTCTAGAGGCCAAACATCCCAACTTTATTGATAAAGAGTTTCATCAAAGATATTGAGGACCATAACTTAGAGCCTTTTCATAGTGGCCATAAATTGAAGGAAACTATCTAAAAAAGGGTGGAAGCGGCCGCAAGAAGCTTGGATCAAGCTCAATCGTGTTGACACATGCAAGGATCATGGATAAACCGTTGGATGTGGGGGTCTTTTTCGTGATTCGGACGGTAGATGGATTAAATGCTACACTAACAAGATTACTTGGTGTGTGTGATGCCTTACATGCTAAGAAGTGGGGGTTGTATTTGAGATTGGACACGACCTCGAGAGAGAATTTTTTTTCATCTATCCCTATTTTAGTTCAGCGTATCCAGAAACTTCTGAATATGAGATAACATATGCAAATCAACAATACTTGGCGTGAAGGAAATAGAAATGTTGATTGGCTTGCAAATATTAGCATTTGCTTTTTTTGGAAAGTCTTTCTAATGAGCTTTAAAAGCTCCTATTTGGTGATATTTTCGCGGTTGTATGCCTAGGAATGTCCATTTAATCTAGTTTTTTTTTTGGCTCTGCCTTATTTTGTAAAAAAAAATAAAATAAAGATCAATTTCACGATCTCTTTGATGGTTTACTAAAACATATCTTTGCGGCCAAATTAGTGGTCAACTTGTATTTTAGTCAATAAGTACAATGATTCGGTCTCTAATGAATTAGTTATATATGTTAAGTTAGTACATTCATATTGTATTTAAAAATATAGACAAATGAAGCAATTGGACTAAAGTGGTTTATAAACTTCACCAAAGATGAATTGTTCAAAAGAACCTGAATTCAATTCTTGAGTGAAATAATTTTTTGTTAAACTATACTTAGATAATATATATACACACATTTCCACATATTCAAAAAGTAAATAGGGAGATAAAATTAAAGATAGACATTTTTATAATAAGATTGAACACAATTTAGTCTTAATCAAATAACAATTATCAACGTAAAATAGAGTAAGTATACTATGGATATTAGCCCCCTACTTAATTAGGAGAACCCCAAATAGAGTCTTGTCAAACTACTCCTCAAGTTAGAGACAAAAATAAATGAATTAGAAGATCAAGGGTTAGCCATGGCTAGCCCAAGTGGTACAAAGCGCCAAAAATATGGTGAGGAAAATGCCTATTTCCTTCAAGACCACACTTAATCTTTTCTCACATTTAACACCAACAAACCAAACCTCTTTTGACTCATTCCATTTGACTCTCTCTTGTGATTCTCTCATTCTTTTCTCTTTCACCTTTTTTGGTTTTGGTTTGCAGATTTCCATTTCTTCCTCCAAATAAACACGATGCATGAAAAGAAGTGTAAATACAAATACAACCAAACTTGCTATTTTCTTTGATGGATGGAATAAGTTCCATTTCCCCATCACATAGAGATCCTCCATTCTCTTTGCATCTACGTTCTCTATAGAGTGTTTATTGTGTGGCATCATTGGATTGAGTTGAATTTGAAGTGTTTGTGAAGGAACAACTTGGTGAAATAATGTCATAGCTACTTGTTGAGTTGAAACCAACATTCTATGACTAACCTTTGTTTCCTCAATGATCTCAAAGCTTGGAGAATTTGAGTAATGATCCACGTTACCATCTATAAAATTCTCATTGGGGTCATCATCATTGATGAATCCCCATGAGAATTCATTGACATCATTGTCATTTTGTTCAAGGTTGTTATTGTGCCGCTCACATTCTGACGAAAATAAAAACAATTATATTGTTAAATGTTAGGTACTACTAGAGAAGAAAAGATTTAAATTACCACGACCAGTAATGTAACATAAATTGTTAATAATTAAAAATACAAAAATATATGTGATTTTATAATTATACCTTGCATGCTACTGTGTTCCCTTGATGTTTGGTAGCATGAAATATCCTCGATTGGGACAACATTGTGTTCTTCCATCTATACAAATTGGAAGATGTGAGACCTTATACAATTGTCGATCTTAATTTATAATGAAAAAATGTTTTAAAGAGTCTTTAAACGTTCTACTAGAAAAGTGATAAAATAACAACAGAAATTAGACACCAAAAAAATAAAAGTGATTGATCAAATATGATGTCTCTAAAACTTACTACATAATCAAAGACAAAGTTTATCTTCTTATCAATTTTCAGCTAATAAAGATATAGAATATAGTTTCATCCCCTCTTATTATGCCATTGATTTAGTTTTGACATTGAAATAATGAAAGTTGGGAATAAAAAAAATACTATTATACCTTTTCAAAATCTTCTCTTGGCATTCCAATCCATCTCAAATTCTCTACCATCCGATTGGTATTTGACTCTTGATCCTCTAGATCACCTATCTCTATAGATCTTGTGTTCAAATCTTCCCAAGTTTTGTCCACATATCCCATGGAGCTCATATCATTTATGTGATTGTAGTTAGTGTCAACCATGAAAGTAAAATCATCTTCATAAGGAGCATAATTTTCATTGTCATCCAAGGCTTGTGAATAACTGGACTGATTCATCAATCCCTGAGAAGCATGAGTAAGTGAAAGAATTCCCTGCAAGATATCATTTGTAGTTCTGCTTCCATGTTGTGTCCCATGAGGTATTCCAACTTGAGGAAATTCCTCCACCTCCAATGGAGGCATAGCAAACCTATGTTGCATCCTTGCACACTCTAGGGCAATATCCACCTGCAAACAAAATTCAAGGATTATATGCAAAGTTTTAGAATGCATTCGTGTTGGATGTTTATGGCAAGCCCAATCACTACAAGAATTACTCTAATTACTGACGAATTCAAAATTGCATTACTGACGGATTTAGACCCTCAGTAATTACTGGCGGTCTAAACCCTCAGTAATGTAGAAAAAACCCTCAATAATATTACTAACGGAATAAACCCTCAATAATTCAAAAAATTACACATAAAATAATAATAATAGTATTACTGAATGAAAAATCCGTCAATACCGTTAATAACCAATCTGCCTTAGATTAATGGCTGATTTTTCCGCCAAATAATTGGATGACTATGTTTCATATTTTAGTGTCTAAGCTTGGTGTCCTTAATTTAGTAGACTTTCACTTCAACTTTCTTATAAACCCTTTAATCTTACTATCTTATATGATGCGAGACTTATGCATGGACGGTGCAAGGGCCAAGCGGTCAAAGCTAAGGTTTTAAGCCTCAAAATTTTAGATTAAAATAAGGCTTCAAAAAAGTTCAATTTGGTTGTAAGATATGTAATACGACAATTTTGTTATGTATGTTTCCCCATGTAAGTTGGAAAAGGTAAATGTCCCATTATACCCCATATCCTACTTGTCCTAGGTTCAACTCTTGACCTTATAACACTACTTTCTTTTTTTTTTGAAGAAGCTGCTAACACTACTCTTAAAGAGTGACATTGTGTGTTTTGGAAAATAAGTGTTAGGAGTGTGTGTTTTTAACACTTCTCTTAAGAACTTGTTTGGTTGTGTGTCCAATATGCAATTATCGCGTCCCAAGGCAGTTTTCATCGCAATTTCAAGAAGCTATACATTCAAGCTTCTTGTCGGCCACGTCCAACCAAATGCGAGAACAAACATGTACTAAATCTCAGTTCTTTGTCTATCTATATTCAAATTAAATTTGTGTGCATGGAGTATTTTTGTGTACCTTGGATGGAGGGTATGTTATGGCTCCATAATTAGTAAATGAAGAAGTAGTTGGAAGACTAGATAATGGGTCTTCAGATGAGAATTGCGACCAATTTCCATGATCCCTTGTACCATTGATTATAAGAGAAGTCTCATTTACCATATTGTGAGCTGAACAAGCCTTCATTTGCATCAAATAATTTGAACTATTTAAATCTTCAGCTCTTCTTTCAGAGAATAGCTCAACTCTTGGTGATTGGTCGCTTGTTATCTGATTTGCATGGCCTGTAATATTACCATATTGTCCTCCAACTTTTGGCACAATCACTGTACTCTTCTTGATCACACGGCAAAGAGCATATGCATCCTGAGGTTGTAGTTATTTTTCAGTCAAAAAGAGAGACACATCAAAATGTAGAAATTGGAAGTGAAAATATATTTAAGTTAAATATTATTTCATTTTAGATAATAGGTTAAAAAAAGTGTTCCCTTATAGGCTAGGGATTACATTTCTATTTGTTTGGTATCTCAATATTATATCATAATTAATGAAACCAAAAAGAAATTACTCTAATTAACATTTTAGCTATATATAAGAAATTATTAAAAATAAGAAATTTGCGAGCATCAAAAAGCGCAAAAAATTATTAAACTGAAAGAAGAAGAAAAACGAGAAAAAGAAAGAAAGAGAACCTGCAAGCTAGGAGTGGTTTCACATTCCCTCTCATCAAGACGATATTCATGCATAACCCAATTTGTACGAGAGCCATGGGGTGCTCTTCCTCGATAGTAAACTAGGGTTTTCTTCACCCCTACTGCTCGAGCTTGAGAATTCACTTTTCGATCCTTCCCAGTCGCCTTCCAATATCCAGATTTGGTTGCACGATTCGTTCTAGATCCATTTGGGTACTTCCTATCACGAGGGCTAAAGAAATACCACTCCATATCATTCCCTGGTAGTAATGATTTCCCTGTAATAATAAGAAGGAAGGGAAAAAAAAGCTTGGAATTGGTAACATATGTTTTTAATAATCTAAAAAAATTGACTAGAACATACCAACGAAGAAAAACGACGAATAAGTTATATCGTCTAATTGGGTTGTAATTTAATAGTTCCATAAGGAATATGATGTATTACATAATTAGTATTAAGTTGGCATCGTTAGAGTATGACATCATTAAAGTACAAATAAGAGGCATGGACAATTTATGCAAACAAGTTCTTAGATTTACATGGACAATTTACAAAGCAAATTTTTATTACATTAGAGTATATAACTATCTTTGATTTTTATAAACTCTAAATGGGAATGAAGATAATGGAAGTCAGATGTTTGAGACATGCTAACCTCTAAGGCTTAAGAGAGGTTACACGTTCGTTCAACATTATGTTACTTAAAATAAATGGTTTCAAACATATACATTCAATCCTAGTCAGGTGTGCTTTGCCATATGACCAACTAACTTACATTAAAAAAGGATAACTAATAAAAGAAAAGTATCTTGGCCATTTTCGGATTGAAATTCCATATGGATGCATGTTAAAATCATAAAATAAGTTGAACTTTTTAAAACTTGAGTACTATTAATGTATCCAAACTGAGTTGAACTTGTTCAAATATGAGTATTTTAGATCCTCTAAATTTATATGTAGGTGACCTGCTTAAACTATATATTATGTGATGTCCGATAATTGTTAACTTGTAGAGAAGTAAACTGATTTAATTATATTCTTTGAGGTATAGAAGCATCATGCCCAAATTTTACACTATGTTTGAGCCTGTTTTATGTCTTATAGCTTTGCTTCTATCTTTTAAAATCATAAAATAAGTTGAACTTATTTAAATTTGAGTATTAACGATGTATCCAAATTTTGTTTAACTTATTTAAATTTTGTTTACGCTATGTCAGCGCATAATTTTTTTTGTCTTTTATATTTTCTTTTAACACTATATTATACTTAATCAAAATAAAGGTGGACATATAACTTAAAGCAAAAAAAACATATTCATTAGATTTTCTTGGGATAAGGAAACATTTTACACGTTGTTACTGAAAACATAAACAAAAATACATCTCTAAACCATCATTGGTAAGTCTGAGATTAAAAACAAAAACAACTTAAAAACATATAAGAAAAATACATATAACTAACCATATCTGAATCTCGTGTAATACAATCAAAATTCGATTTTATCTACATCTTGAAAAACTCCAATTAAAAATTTCTAAAACATGGATTGACTCAAAGAAAATATGATATATCTAAAATACCTCAAAAAAAAAACACACATTTCCTTGACTATGCTGACCCGTGAGAGGGTGAAGATGATTTCTGCTAAGGGGGTTAAGCTTTAATAATAAGAGATAAACATGAGCATATGAATGACATTCATTGCGTGACAAAGGGGTGAAAATGTCAAATGTTAGAATTTATTGTGTGGTAAAGGAGCATTTAAAAGATTGATTTTAAAGAAGAAGATCAAACAATTGCAATTAAATGAGGATAAAATTTTCGAATTTGATATGAATGAAATTCATTGCGTGACAAAAGGGTGAGAAGGTCAAATGTTAGAATTTATTGTGTGGTAAAGGAACATGTAAAAGATTAATCTTAAAAAGAAGGTCAAACAATTGCATTTAAATGAGGAGAGAATTTTCGGATTTGATATGAATGGCAAAAGAGCATTTAATGAATGGCAAAGAAGTGAGAAGGTCAAATGTGAGAATTCGAAATGCTTTAAGAATATTTAAATGAGAAATTCAAACATGAATGACATTTATTGCGTGACAAAGGGGTGAGGAGGTCAAAGCTGTGAATTTATTGCGTTGAAATGGAAGGGAAAAAGCTAAGTTAAAATTAGGATTAGGGATTGTTTGACCAGACAAATTTTAGAAAGAAAGATATTATTACAAAAACTTAATAGGTGATGCCAATGTTTTTAAAGTTGAATTTAATTATTATGCAAGCAAAGGTAATAGTAAAGACTAATTAGTATTTCTTCTATATTGTCAAAAACAATAATCTCTTGAGTTTTCCCATATTTTGCATTAATTATTTTGGTCTAGTTAATTCCCATGTTTACCCGCCAAATTAGTTAGGATATAAAGTGTCAATATTTGCATGGGAGTGACTCTTTTCTTTAGTTTACGCTTTTTGACTTAGGAATCTTTTGTTGTCTCATTATAATCTTGATTACCACAATAGGATTCCTAAAGGTGAAGGGGACCATCTTCTCTAGAAGTACAATCCTTTTTTACTATATCAATCACATGAGATATTTTTTGTTAAAGCAGAGAAGACTACAGTCTATATTTGACTAACCCCTCAACAAAACAAAAAAAAATAGTCTATACTTGACCAAAAAAATAAGCATATGTTTGATCATCACTGATAAAAGATCAGAAGCTATATTATAGCAAATCTAGTATTAAGAAGCTCGTGTGTGTCCACTTTCAAATTAATTTTCATTGGGTCCTGTTAAAATCTACAAAATCATTATTGAATTATAACGATCTAATATTAATTGGCAAAAATTGATTGGTTCTTCATGATGTTAAAATAATATTTTTTTGTATTTTGATTTTATTTTTTTTTGCAAAAAATCATATAGTAGAAGAAATTCTTGGGTCTCCGATAATCTAAATTGATTGTAGAAACGATCTTAACTGTTTGTATAAAGTTTAGTAAAAAGATAAACATGTTAGTATAAATTGAATAATTTAGAGTAATTTATTAGAATTACTATGTGAATTTTTTTTATTCTGCACGAACAATACTAAGTCACTCCTTCTATAATATCAATTATAGCAACGGTTGATCAAATTACACATATTAAGAAAGTTGGTTGATTATATTTAATCTTATACCATACAAATAAAAATAAATAAATCTGTGATCTAAATTAGCTCTATAACTAAATAAATTTGGTGATTGGAAATATTAAAATTAAATTTAAGGATGGGTAATATAGAGACATTATCATTAAATACGGGATAAATTAGCAATATTTACTTAAATTTGTGATGATCTAAATTAGCAAAAATTTTATATCATGCATGATATAAAAATAGTGTCTCAATTTACCTGGCAAGTCCCACGGTTCACACTTATAGAGATCAACTTCAGCTATGATCTCCAATTCAATCTTGTGGCCATTGATCTTCCTATTTAGATAATAAGCAACAAGTTCTTCATCCGTAGGGTGGAACCTGAAACCTGGAGGCAATGAAACAGGTGCCATATATATACTTTGGACCTCCTTCTTCCTTCCAATTAATTATTATACCAATCAAACCCTGCCATACATAAAATTATCCAAAATAACCATATTATAACTCTTTTTTTTAATCAATAACCATATTTTTTCGGTTGCAAAATATCAAAAATGAATTACAAAAACCTTATTGTATACATCATAATTATATACTATATGACAAGCATATATCACTACCATAAAAAATTGTAATAAAGAGAAAAAAAATTAAAGACTGAAAAAATAAAATTAGTCATTAAATATGATATTTTTAACACTTAGCTACGGAATTACATAGACAATAGACATGTTTCTATTTTCATCTCTAGATTTTCATCACAACTTTCATTCTTTTTCTAGCATTATGTATATATGACATGAAGATTGGGTTGAGAGAAAGAGAATGACCTAAGGGAAGAAGAAGATCCAAATGAAGAAAGTGGGAGAGACAAATTAGCTCTAGGGGATCAAAGGAAGAGAAGGGGATGGAATGTGGGGCTTGCTTGGGGTTTTAATAAAGAAGACAAAAAGAGAATAAGTGAGAATATTATTTTATTAGAGAATTATGATTGAAAAGGAAAAAAGTATAGAGGCTGTCTATGTCACCCCTTGTATCTTTATTTTTTCTTTCTTTCTTTTTAAGTACTTTTCATTTCTGTTTTTAATCAAATGGATGGATTCCTATTATCTTTGCTATCAAGCTTGGTTAATTCCTAGTAATTATTAGTACAAATTTTAATTTTAAAGTTACTTGTATTATTAGTATTATCTTTTCTATATATCAAGCTTGTAACATAGTTTATAATGTCTTGGGTTGAAACAACCCTTACTCCCAAATTATTAATTAAAAAATTACTAATAAATTAATATAATAAATACTTAAATTGGTCCCTGAAATTCTATCAAAAAAGAAAGTTTGACCATGAAATTGTAGAACTATATCAATTAGTTATTTACATTATCAATATTTTAAAATGATCTCTCAAATTGTAAAAGATTAATTAAATTTGTCACTCTATATATTATCAAATAGTAGTAAATCTTTGATATTATTTACCAACTTAACATCATTAGTTTTAAATAATTATTAACTGTTTGTTTTAAATTTTTTATAATGTTAAAGATTAAGCAAATAGAGAAATACTTACTTAAGAACAAACCTAAATTTAAAAAGTTTGAACATTCACACAAATATTTAATTTCTACAATTTTGAGACCAAACTACATATTCTTAATCTTGAGACCAAATTATTAATGGCATCACCAACTTCTTCCCTCATGCACCGATCCCATGCTTCTTTCTTGCTCTTTCTTGGATTCTGGAGGTCATCCACGTGGCTATTATTCGAAAGAAGCTACCTAGGATCTAACATTGATAAACGTGAGACAAACTGTACGTAACAAACAAACAAACTATATATGGCGGCAGTCACAACTTAAACGGTCCCTTTCACATTTCTTTTAAACAAGCTTTAAGATATAAACATTGGTCTTTCTCTTAAAAAAATATATATAAACATTGAAGCTTGAATATATCAAAATTGTAAATACATTGACAAACATCTTTTTTATTAGTCATTTTAATTTTCAAATTTATTTTTGCATAGTCAATTTAGTTATATATACTTCTTCAATTATCTATAGTCAATGTATTATCCTTTCAAAAAAAAAAGTCAATTTAGTTATCAATGGTGTTTTTAATTTATTGATCAATTTATTCCATAAAATTATTAACAAATGATATACTAGAGATGTGTTCATATATAGTGTTGATAAAAGTTATAGTGTTAAGACGAGTTAAGATCTCATACATTCAAGAACTAACATTAATGGTTCGCTACATTTCTTTTGTTGCCTTGTTTATTTTCTAGGGTTTATTTAAGAGGAGTGTTAAGAACATTTTTTTTCCAATACTCATTGTAACATTTATTTTTTATTGAATAAAATTTATGTGAGTCACACTTTGAGAATGAGTCTCACATAAAATGGTAAGACCAAACAGATTTCATTCAATAAAAAAAGTAAGTATTTATGTGGCTATTAAAAAGATGGTGTTTATAACACTTCTCTTATTTGACGGATCATTTTTTTTCTTTTCATGTGAAAGATATTATTAGTGCTAATTTTAAATTTAAAGGAATGTATTTGAACTTCTAAAAATTGACAACATATTTGTCGTCAAATAAAAATAAATCAGTTTTAACTAATGATTTGACTAAAGAGAGAATAAACTATGGAAAATAAAGACTTGTCTACTAAAATAATTATTAAATTTTGTAACATTATCCAACTTAGAAAAGGAAAAAGAGCAAGTAGAGATATATAGGTTCATCATCAGGTGGCATTTAGTTTTGCCACTTACCTACGGATAGCACATGTACAAACAAACAACTAACCAAGTTACACTCGATTCAAAAAAAAACTAACCAAGTTAGAAAGCACATAGGACCCATGTGGGACCAGCTTTTGCCACGTGAACTGATGAAGTCATATATCCACGTGGCACGGGCAGGATTACTTGTGACTTATCTCATGCTTTTCCATTGATGCCAAATTCTCTCACTCTCATGCTTTCCCTTTCATGAATCCATCTTTTGGTGCTTTTCTCCTTTATGAGTTTATGCTTCCTTTTGCTTTTCTTCTTAGTCTTCTCATATGATCAAATTTTGAATAAGTTCCTTCTAATTTATTTAATATATATCAAATCTTTGTTGGTTAAATTTATAGTTTTTATCTTATTTTTAACATATATGTGTAACCAATAAGTTTTTAAGTTATTTTGTTCGTCAAAAAAAAAAGTTTTTCAGTTATTTTAGTAAGTTCCTTAATCTTAATGTTATTCTCTCACATCACATTCAAAAAGAGACTCATTTCCAAATTATATTCAAGGGAATTCAACTACTAGATCGTGTATGTAGTATGAAACCAACTTTACAATAAGCCGTAAATAATTGTAACAAGTTTTGCATCAGCCCCACCTCAAAGAGATCAAAATTCTTATATGATCTCTTGAAAAATGTATTAAGCACTCAACAAATGGACCTCTTGTCTTGTAAGTTGGAAACAAAAGGACGATAATTGATGATTGTATTAATAGAGAAGCATTTGTGTAAGGCCATGGATCAGACTAAAAAGAACAATATTATGTAAGAACAAAAATAACCTTAATCAAATTTCCCTTTTTTTTATCTATCTAATAAAAATATCTGTTGAAGAATGAAGATGGAATAACCCGTCAAACTATTTGTGTTGAAACACCTCAACAAAATGCTAGAGTTGAGCATAAACACCAACATGTAGTGCATGTTTGATTTTGTAGTCACAAAAATTGATTTTGAATGAATTTATTTTGAGAATTTGATTTTTCTTAAAGTGAGTTTAATGTAAAGTGGTTTATGTTTGTATACATTTATGTAAAAGTGAGTTAAAAAAAATAGATTTCACCATAAAAATCACGTTTGAACTCAAAAGCTACAAATTCTAGCTCCAAGTTAAAATCAACTCTAGATTTAAAGTTCATTCTACTCGAGAACAAACAAACAAGTCAAACTCAATTTTACACCTCCATAATCAATTTTGGTTGCTACAAATGTGGAACCAAACATAGACATACTAGGAGTAGCTAGAGGTCGTCTATTTCAATCAAATTTAACTAAAACTTTTTGGTGTCTAGCAATTACTCATGGTGTATATTTGATTAATAGAATTCCTACTCTTTTATTTAATAAAGGGTTTTACTAAAGAGGGTCTCGGAGTACTCTTTAAGGATTTCAAAATGAAAAATTATTCTTTAAAAAGTCAAATATTTCAATTCTGCATTGATTATATAAATTTTCATAAAAACTTATCATTTAAAGTTCTTAAAAAGTGCCCCGAAAGCGCTTGTTTAGCATTTCCCTTTAATAAATGATCTCATTTGATTGTCTAAACACAAAAATCTGCATGATCTAACTAATCTTAAGATTTTTGTTTGTTTATGCTATGTTTTTACTCTTGTTTCACATGGTTCTTAATTTTATATTCCTGAAAGTGTATATTATTAGGATATAAACTTGGAACAAAAAGATATCTTCTATAACTATATGATATAAAAAACAAATAAGTATATCATAGTTTCTAGGAATGTCATTTTTCAAGAACATATTTTTCCATGGATCCTAATTCTCCTACAGCAATATTTATACAATGGGAAAGTCTTGTGCTGTTTTTTATCCTGTGAATAAAATGCCACTGACGTAGAAAAACATGATCACAACAGCACAAATGATCCACAAAATTCCTCATCAGATTCACATGTAATTGGCAGAGATGAAACAAACACTCCTAGAAAGTATTCTCATGTAAAACTGAAACATCAACCTGCTCATATTAGCAAAGGAAAATGGCAAAAAAGATACTCCTTATGCAATCAATAATATTTATGTTTCATATGCTAAAATTTCTCCTATGTAGAGAGATTTCTCTCTAACACTGTTCGTTGAATAAGAGCTAAGGGCATACGCAGAAGCTAGTCAATTTGAATGCTAGAACAAGGCCATTAAAGAAGAATTAAAGGCTCTCAGATCCAACAACACTTGGTCATTAGTAGACCTACCTCATCTAGTCATTCCTATAGGCAACAAGTGAGAGTCTACAAGATAAGAAGAAAACAAGATGGATCAGTTGATCGTTGTAAAGCACGACTAGTTGCTTAAAGGGTTACAATCAGCGAGAAGGATTGGATTATTATGATACTTTTAGTCTAGTGACTAAGATTACAAATATGATAGTTTTGATGAATTTGGCTTCAATCAGAATATGGCATTTGCAATAATTAGACATAAACAATGCATTCTTACATGGAGATCTTCAAGACGATGTACACACGAAACTTTCTATTGGTGTCACTTTCTCCATTCATAACCAAGTATGCAAGCTAACAAAATTCTTATATGGACTGAAGCAAGCCAGCACGAAATGGCATGTGAAGCTATCAACACTCCTTGCAAATAGTTTCATCAAGTCAATTCGGATCGCTCCTGACCTTGAAAGTTTTTCTTAGGTATTAAAGTAGCACAATCAAGCCATGGAATATCTCTTTGCTAACAGAAGTATTCCATAGACTCTTCGCTTAGGCCACAGCAACAAGATGGAACACCGAGCGTGGTTGCTGGGAATAAAGAAGATTGGTAGGAAGGCTTATCAATCTCCCACCACAACACGGCCGGACATTACATTTGCAGTGAACAACTAAGGTAATTCATGGCAAATCCTACAGAAAGTCGCTACAGTGCAGCTACTCGGGTACTGAGGTAATTGAAAAAGTCTTCTAGATGAAGCCTCATATTTCCAAGAAATTAAGAATTAAAATTAAATGGTTTTAGTGATGTGGACTGGGGAACTTGCAAAGACACTCGGAAATCAATATCTGGTTACTGCTTCTTTCTAAGAAAGTCTCTTGTGAGCCAGAAATTTAAGGAAAAATTCACTTTGGTTAGGTCATCATCAGAGGCATAGTATAGAGCCCTCGCTTCCTCAACTTGTGAACTTCAATGGATTGTCTATCTTCTAAATGATTTGAAAATCATTTTCAAAAGAACATAAGTTCTATATTGTGATAACCTAAGCACTCTCCAGTCTCCACATTGCTATAGATCCGGTTTTTCACAAACGTATAAAGCATCAATACATTGATTGTCACATTACGTTTAAGAGAAAACTCAAGGAGGAATTATGAAGCTGCTAACTATTCCAGTTAGTCTGTATTCTGTTTATTCTATTTCCTTCATCATAGGAGTTATCTATCCTACCTAGTTAGTGTCCACTTTTGATTTAGGAGTGAAACTCTTTCAAACCTTTATTTCTTAGAGTAGAAGGAACAACATATTACATAAATCAAAGTCAAACACTAAAAAAATGGTTGATAAGTTAGCATACTCATTATAGTTGAAAAGAAACAGAAATCCCAGAGGTGATTCTTATTTCATCTTTTATTTCACTACCAGAAAAAGTTGATACAACGACAGAATATAGATACAGAGAAAATAAAATTGGTCACTAAAGTTGGCGTCTCTATCACTTAGCGACAAAGTTAGAAACGAATTTTGCATTTTCCGTCTCTAAATTTTTATAGCTATTTCAACTTTTTCTAGCCCTCTGGTGAGTGAGAATTTAAAAGCAAAAACAACATACTTCTAATACAATTTTTGGAAAGTGCGAAAAACGAAAGAAACAAACATCATTCACTGCTATGAGACACGTAAGCATATTCTTAATATCATTCAAGTCCGGAAATCTTCCTGAAATGAAGGACAAACTGGTAAACCTTTTCAGGGTCAGGAAGAACTTTCTTGACAGATTCTCTTTGCAAGCTCCTCTTAATCCAAGCTGAGATTTTTGGAGAGTGATCTTCAACTTTGAAATTACCAAGTTTCTCATATGCTAAAAACCATGCAGAATGAGGAATGGCTATGATATCTACATAACCAAAGACATCCCCACCAAAGTAGTCTTTCTCTCCAAGAGCTTCTTCTAGATGCTTTAAAACTTCAATGAAGTCCCTTGTTCCCACTTCTCTCTCTTCTCCATTGCTAGCCCAAATGCTCCTCCCAGTGTCAAATACCTTCTCATACAAGTCACCATATCCAAAATCATATATGTATAGATGAACACGCCAAAAAATATATATGTATAAACGATGAATATTTACAACGTTTTAGTCTATAGCTATGGGTAGAGATTTTGAGGTATTGAACAATTTGGTTTCTGAAATAACAATTTTAAAATGATTTCTAAAATCGGAAATATGTCTTCACATTTGTCCTTAGTCCTTCTAAGACAATTTCACACTTTTAAAAACTTTGGAGATGAAATTGACCGATCGACAAAATTAATGTGATCAAAGATTTTCAATTTCAACGACCATTTTAAAATTGTCTAATTGTCTTATAAATTAATGATAAACTTATTTTTTATTATAGGTTAGGGTGATCATTGGTGTAACTTTGTTTCCATTCCTAAAGATTGGGATCATAGGAAGAGCTTTTAAGAATTTAATGAATATTATAGATCGATAATGTAAAAAATGTTTAACACATACGTCTAGAAAATTAGCGTAGAAATATTTTACTTGGTACATGTTTGGATTGACTTTTAGATTTACGGAATTACAATGTGCCACCAAATTTTGCAAAAGCTACACTCTAGTACTTTAACAAAACTACGGTGTCACTTTGATTTCGTCAAATTCAGTTATTCCAAACATATACATAGATGTTTCTGGACCTTAAAATGGAACAAAAAGTAATAACAAAACAGGTTCTTTTCTTTTTACATGTGATAACACTACTTAAGAATTGTGCAACTAACCTTTTTGTCAATGAAATCAGCCAAAAATCTAGCTTGTGCAAGATCATATGCATCAGCTGGGAGCAATGGGTTGGAAGCCCAAACCTGATCAATATAGCTAACAATAATACCAGACTCAATGACAGGTTTGTCATTGTGCAAGAACACAGGCACTTTTTGGTGAATAGGGTTTGACTTCAAAAGAAGCTCACTTTTTTTTCCAAATAAATCCTCTTCATTGTCCACATGAGGTACACCTTTCTCTTCCAAAGCAATTTTCACTCTAGCACAAAATGGGCTAGCCCAAAAGTCCAAAACAACCACATTGTCTCCCTTTGACATGTTAGCAATGATTCCTTAGACTCTTACTCTTTTTTCTTTATTGCTTGTGATGACTTGAAATTGTGAGAGTTGTTGAAATTTATAGGAGAGATGAGTTTACATAAGAAAAAAAATTAGAGTACGATGTTTACTAGGTTTTCTTTGTATGTTCCTTCAAAAATTGATGTTACTATAATGCTGTAAGTGTCCATATCTATGTTTTGGTTTGGACGTGAGATGAGAGGAGCATATGTGATGGTATCAAATGACCGGCCTTAAGCTACTATGTTTTTTGTTTTATTTATCGGCGATGTATCCAAACTAGTATAATTTGATCCTTTAGTTTAGTTACACTTTCTGTTCATTCATTTTTTTTCTACAAAATTTATATACAATACATTCTATTAAAACTTTAAGGCAAAATAGAATTTGGTTGAAATATTGTAAATAGAAACCATTGGTTCATTTCTCTTTTAATAATACAAATTAAGTGATATTAATTTTTTAAATAATTATATGTGCTTTTTTTAAGTGTGTTCATAAATAATGTGTCCAAATCTTTATGTCACAAAAATTGATTCCAAGCTTTCGTCCTGGCCTTTAATCAGAATATTCAAATAAATTATTATCAATGTGTCACTCAGGCAACAAGAACATCCTCTTAAAAGCCTTAATATATTTCGGCACATATTTCGGCACAAGACTCGTGAGGTTGAGACAACACTCGTTAAGGATGACAAAAATATCTGCACTTTGTTTGTGTGTATTACTTGAAATTTAGATGAATTTAATATTTTTTAAACAAATAAATGCTTCTTTTTTTTGTCAAAAAAAAAAAGCATTCAATACTCATTTCTCATTATCACCTGTTTACCATTCTCATTATATATCATTGGCCATATATGCTTTGTGGAACTTTGATGCTGGAAAGTGGTTGTTGGATTTGAGAGTGCAAAGAAGGTGAGTGTATGGGCTTATTCCTTGTTTCAGGACGATCCTAACATGTGAGGACTAAGATGCATGATGATGTCGGAATTTAAAATGAAGATTTCTGCTCCTTTTTCAGCACATTTTGTTCGCGCCCAACTGAAATACCTAAACTACTTATGCGTTAGTTAACAAACGCAAGTGTAAAAATTTGCGCAAGTTAAGTCATTTAGCGTGAATTAAGTCATGCAGAGTGAACTCACTTTTTTTAATTTATTTACTATATTCAAATTATTTTATTTACTTTATTCTAATTTATTTGTTCACTTTATTCAAATTTATTTATTTTCTAAATTATTTGTTCACTTTATTCTAATTTAATTATTATCTAATTTATTTATTCACTTTATTCTAATTTATTTATTTTCTAAATTATTTGTTCACTTTATTCTAATTTAATTATTTTCTAATTTATTTATTTACTTT
>Ga0228711_1001591_pt1 | contig 33730 bp, 13 predicted proteins | sample MedpolnodulmetaG_2_FD_177996 | JGI IMG/M metagenome (GOLD analysis project Ga0228711, IMG submission 177996) | Root nodule microbial communities from Medicago polymorpha collected in Santa Monica, California, United States - brown nodules | ecosystem: Host-associated > Plants > Roots > Nodule... | reverse complement strand
AATTAAAAAAAATTGCCTTTTAAAAAAAAAAAAAAAAAAGATTGGTATGAACTGTTGTCTCTATAGCAATAAACTTAATTTAAACTATAAAGAGAGAGAGAGAGAGAGTAATGAAGTGGAATAAAAAGTTAAGAAAAAGCTGCTTCTTTAAACTATAACCAAAAGAGAATTAAGCAAAAGTAAAAGGTAAAAGTAAAAAAAATGAAAAAAAAAATGAGCAACAAAGATGTATAAAGAAGAGGTGAGGTTAGTCTTGTATTTCTAAATCTTAACTACACTCTCTTTCTCTCTAAAAAAAAACTCTTCTCATCTTTCAAACCCTTTAAACTTTTTTTTTTCTTCAAATTTCCTCTATTCTTTCAAGAGGAAATATACCAAGTTTGTAGGTTCAAACTTCACCTTAGGAAAAAACACAAGGGGGTGTGGTGGTGGAGAGAGGAAAAGAAACATAAGAGAAAAACAAGTGAATTAGTAGTGAAGAAAACTTAGTTTCAAAAGTGGGGGTGGTGTGGGGGTGGGTATAGCAAATTGTAATGCGCTCAGGAGCTTATACATTGCAAGAGACACTAACAGCCGAGGCTGCTTCAATCTTGAAGCACTCTCTAGGCTTAGCACGTAGAAGAGGCCATGCACAAATCACACCTCTTCATGTTGCTGCTACACTCTTGAGTTTACCATCTTCTTCTTTAAGAAATGCATGTCTCAAATCTCAACAACAAAATAACCATCCTCTTCAATGTAGAGCTCTTGAACTTTGCTTCAATGTTGCTCTTAATAGACTTCCAACAACTACTACTTCACCTTTGCTTCAACCACAGCATGTTCCTTCACTTTCTAATGCACTCATTGCTGCTCTTAAAAGAGCTCAAGCTCATCAAAGAAGGGGGTGTATTGAGCAAAACCAACAACAGCAGCAGCAACCACTTTTGAGTGTTAAAGTTGAACTTGATCAGCTTATTCTTTCCATTCTTGATGACCCTTCTGTTAGTAGAGTTATGAGAGAAGCTGGTTTTTCTAGTCCTTCTGTTAAAAACAATTTGGAAAACTCTTCAACTTTAATTAACTCTTCTAGTGTTTTTCATTCTTCACCTTCTCCTCTTAGTCATAATCATTTTTTGAGTTCTTATGGTTATGGTTCTGTTCTCTTTTCTCCACAGAAGAAAGAACAAGTAGTATATCATCCTTTCTTAAAATCTTCTGAGTCTAATAAGGAAGATATTAATCTTGTTTTTGATGTTCTTTTGAGGAAGAAGAAGAAAAACACTGTGATAGTTGGTGATACAGTTTCTTTAACCGAAGGACTAGTTGGTGAGATAATGAAAAGATTTGAAAGAGGTGAAGTACCTGATGAGATGAAAACAACTCATTTTGTGAAGTTTCATGGACTTAGTTCAGTTTCTTTGAAGTATATGAAAAAGGAAGAAGTTGAAATGAATGTTATAAGAGTGTTGAAAAGGAAGGTTAGTGATTATGTTGCATTAGGTGTTGGAGCTATTTTCTATGTTGGAGATTTGAAGTGGATAGTGGATGATAATGATGGAAGTTTGAATGAAAAAGATGGTATTTATGGTTATAATGTAGTTGATTATGTTGTGGAAGAAATAGGAAAGTTGTTTGGTGAAGAAGGGAACAAGAATGGTAAGATTTGGCTTGTTGCAACAGCTAGTTATCAAAGTTACATGAGGTGTCAAATGAGGGTACCAACTTTTGAGAATCAATGGTGTCTTCAACCTGTTCCTGTTCCATCTGGTGGACTTGGTTTGAGTCTTCATTCATCAAGGTAATTCATTAATTAATCTCTCTCTTATTAGCTTAATCATTTTTTTTAAGAATAAATAATCCTTTTTGGTACTTTAGTCTATGTATTTATCAAAACATATATGCAGGTGTATTTTGTTACCTAGCTTGGTTTGTCTTTTGTTGTTTTTTGGTTTGAACTTAGGACCTGTCTTCGGTCGAACATTTCGGACCATAAATTTACTAATGAAAGACACACTTGATGACCATACGACAATTTACTAAGTTTGATTCATGAAATTACTAACAAAACACGTTTAGGGATGTTTTTGTAATTTCGATATAGTCGGTAGATAATATTATGACACCCATAACACTAAAAAATACAAAAATGATGGTTTTATTATTCAAGTATCTTGATTAAATTTCAAACAACAATTACTTTATGATTTTTTAAAATATGAAAACAGAAGGAAATAAAAATATGGAAATACAAAAGTTTATGAAGCATGATAAGTGTTTATGTGAAAGGTTAATTTGTTTTGCAATTTGTTGCTAAGTATGTACGGTATTCTGGACTATATGGCAGAAGGCACTGTGAAAAGCATTGTTGGTTGGTAAGGTAAGGTAGACGTGAAGCAGTGCCTTTCTGCTTCACTTTGTTTTGTCAGTATTATATAAACAAAACCTCTTTAGACATTACGGATTCACATGCTGTTTTGTACAAGGTACTATACTTTACCAAAAGCAAAATCATAAAGTAGAAACATGCTTATATATTTTTGCTAATATGTTCTGTTTCGAACGTTTCATTCTCTTAAATATTACTTTATAGCAACATTTTCAAAGATATTAAGCTAAGAGTGTGATAAAATAGAACATCGACACTTTAGTCAATGTTTAAGACCGATATATTTTGTGTATTAAACTATTTAACTTTCTCAAAATATTATTGGTGTCGATATATTAGTGTATGTATGTGTTCATACTATGACGGTGAAGATTATATTAAAAACTCAAAAGTGTGTATTTGTTTAATTTTGGATGCTAATTGGAGTTTGTTACTCAATTTGCAGTGTGCATGATTCAAAAATGAGCATCTCTCAAAACCCTTCTCCTATATTGGAATCAAAGCTCTTTAGCAACAAGGAGCAACATGATAAGCTTAATTGTTGTGAAGAGTGCCTCTCCAATTATGAAAAAGAAGCTCAATTGTTCAAACCAGACCAGAAGAATCTGTTGCCTTCTTGGCTTCAGTCTCATAGCACAGAAGCACGTCAGAAGGTAGCAAATTTTTTTTTCCCCAACTTGTACAAGAATACAAAAGACTAAAAAACCTAATACCTAAAAAGATTTATCTCATATTACACGTCAAATCTGAATAATTTACACCGTCGATTTGAGATCAACCGGTCTAGGTTAATTAATGTGTCACACATTTAACGCGTCAAATCTGAATCTAGTATCACAAACACACATTTATTTGGATACGAATCATGCCCAATTGAGAAACTATACATTTATCGTATCCTAGTTGATGTACATTTTAATCATTAGATCAAAATTAGACGGTTCATACTTTGACTTCATCAAAATAATGATCTTATGTGATTTTTGACTTGGTGTATGTTTGAAATAGTGGCTTATGAACAGTTCAATGTTTTTTTCAGGATGAATTAACCCAGTTGAACAAAAAGTGGAACAGATTGTGCCAATGTCTCCACCAGAACAAACAACCTCAAAACCATTGGAGCAACAATCACAGTTCCAATGCAAAGATCTATCCTTATAATTCATCATACCCTTATTGGCCAAACCAAGGTAGTAGTATCTTGCCAGATACATCAAGTTCAATATCTTTTGCTGATTCTGCAACCAAACCAGCTTATAGCTCAAACCTTATACCTCGATTCCGGCGTGGACAACAATCATGCACCATTGAGTTCAACTTCAATGATGAAAAAGCTCAGAAAAACCAAGTAACAACAACCTTGGAATTGGATTCTCTTAAGGGTATGGTAGGTACTAAAGAAGTTAAGACAACTCTTGCACTTGGAAATTCAACATTCAGTGGTTCAGATCAGAAAAAGATGGAAAATTTAACACTGCAAAGAGATCATGTTTGTAAAGTCTTGCAGGAGAATGTTCCATGGCAATGTGAAACAGTTAGTTCAATAGCAGAAGCTTTGGTTGATTCAAAATCATCAAAGGAATGTGCTACTTGGTTGTTTTTGCAAGGAAATGATTCTGTTGGGAAAAAAAGGTTGGCACTTGCAATAGCAGAATCAGTGTATGGATCAATTGAAATGTTTTCTCACATGGATATGTTGAAGAGAGAGAATTCAGAGACACCCTTTTCTGAAAAGGTTGTTGGGCCATTGAAAAACAATGAAAAGTTTGTTGTTTTGGTTGAAAATGCTGATTTTGGTGATACCCTTTTAAGGAAAATGCTTGCTGATGAATTTGAGATTGCAAAGTTTGGAACTTTAGGCCAAAAAATATTCATATTATCCAATGGTGGCAGTATGGTCATTGAAGATCAGAAGAAGGATTCAGTGATGAAGTTGGTTTTGAAGATTAGTGAAACTGAGAAAAAATCAACTTTGGAGTTATCACCATCTTCATCATCATCAAAATCACCTTGTTTAGGTAATAAAAGAAGTGCTGAACTTGACTTGTTTAGCAAGATAAAAATTCCAAGGATTGAAGAAAATGAAGGGAACAAAAAGAGAGAATTTTCATTTTCAAGACAATCAAGCTTCAACAACACTCTTGACTTGAACATGAAAGCTGATGAAGAAGAAGATTATGATGATAATGATGAGGGTGAAAATAGTCCAATTTCAAGTGATTTGACAAGAGAAACATTAGGAGAACATTTGATCTCAAATGAGTCACTAGACTCAATTGAGAATGTGTTTGAGTTCAATCAAAGTCCAGCTAAGAACAAGGAAATGACGCAGATGTTTATGTCAAGGGTAAAAGAGTCATTTGAGGAGGTTTTTGGGAATGTAAAATTTAGTGTACAAGATAAGGTGATAGAGGAAATTGGTGTAGGGTGTGGTTCTTTTACTAACAACATGTTTGAGAAATGGCTAAAAGGCATTTTTCAAACAAGTTTAGAGAGGGTTAATGGTGGGGGTAAAAATGGTATAGTTTATACACTTTGTTGGGGTGGTAAAGAGGATAGAAAATGGGATAGTGGGTTTATGGGTTCATGTCTGCCTAAAAATATCCAAATTGTTAACTACTTAATGGATTGATCATATCACTGACTTTGGTTAGTAGTGGGGGTGAGAAGATGTAAAATGCAAGTAATAGGGTACCTTTTGTGTAACTTCTAATTTTCATTATAGAATGTGGTTGTTTTTCTTATGCACTTTTATCCTTTTTTGTTAACCATTTCTTACCATTTTTTTCGTGTACTCTTTACAATCATGAGCAGCATCTTGTAATGCCATTGATGATTTGTTTTTAATAATTACGAATCGAAATCAGGATCTTGGAGTTTACAACACTCACACACTATGTGCACTAACCATTTGCGCTAGACCTGATTGTAATGAATTTTTATTTGAATGTTAAGGTGCAATAGTTGATAAAGTTTAATAGCACATATAGCAAAAGGAAGCATGAAGTTGAAGATGATGTTTGTATGTATGCAAATACTTAGTCATGTCTAGTGAAGACTTAACTATATGTTATTCAATCAAATACCATCAATGCAGATGTTTGTTGAGATATTTTAGAGAGAAAAAAATATAATATATGATGAAATATCTTTGATCCATTTTCAATGCACTATTTATTCATAGAAAGCACCATTTTTAATCCTCTTTTCAACAAGCATCATAGTCAATTCATCAATTTGATGAATCAGTTCATAACAGAACAAGAACAGAAAAAGGTGCTAGCAAGATTTTGATGCTATATATCCAGATTCTGAACACTTTGTTTGAACTACAACAAAAAATTCATGTCTAAAAACTCCTATTGATATTGTGTTCCTAACTTTTGTTCATAGAATAAATCAAAATTTGGATGAGTATAAGCTGTTTATATTGTTATTATGAAGAAAAATAAATGTATCATGAATCAACTCTATTATTCTTCAGTTGTCACATATAATTGAGAGAGTATAGAACACTATTAATTTCATTAGTTTGGAGATACCAAAAATTTATGACAAATTTGAAAAGTTATTTAACATGTTCATGATGTAAACAATGCAATTTGAAACATGATATTGAAGAGATACATCATATAGAAAATTTCTAAATCCACAAATAAGAGTTTCCTTGTTCAAAACTAAGTTGGATTTTAAATTCTCAACCTGTAACAATTCTCTTTCAATATCCTAATGTAATCCAACTATCCTACTTGATTTTATTTTAAGATTATATATCTTACTCTTGAATCTTCAATTATTTCAATTTTTATAGCTTATTATTTGTTAGTTAATATATTGATCATCATGCTTATCTTAGGCCATGCACAAATATATATATACACCAAGTAGTACCAACCCAATGAAAACCAAAAACAAGACTCCACTACAAGACATTGACACTTTATAGTTCCAAATTTATTTCTTGAAATATTCTTTATAATTTCTTTGACCTTAAAGTTTGCATGATTGAACGGCGAATGTGGGTCCTGTCTTCCATTCTTAGAACATCATCATGGCTTTGATTTTCTGCGTTAGATTTAAGATGTATGATCGTAACATTTTATACTTTTTAAGAGAAAAGTACTCGAGTGTCTTGCTGTTTTAATTATGTAAAGTTATTCCATCATAGTTGAATGATAGATATCCCCTCATTATATTTGAATTACAATGTGGCCCATATTCATAATAATGGACAGCAGCAACAAACTTACATGGATATGGAAAAAATATAGAAAATTGATTTTCTCACATCTATTCTTTCCTAAACACACGTGGAAATGACAGTTTTAGCCCCATCGGAGGTTAACATCCGCTCCAAACTATAATTTAATACAGTCAAAGCTTCATCCAACATTGTTATTATCATCCAAATTTTCTTGCAAAGTAAAATTGTACCAATTCATCCAAAAAAAAATTAAGAAAATCACAAGTAAGTAAGCTTAATCCTATTAACATGCAACTTAGTTTGATTAGGGTGTTAATTTTGATAAATTTAGCAAAATGTTATTGAAAATGTCATTATTTAGTTATGATGGAATGTTGTTATGAAAATCTCATTACATGGAATGTTATGATGGAATTATGCAATTTAGTTTGATTAGCAAAATGTTAGTTTGAAAATGTAATTATTTCGTTATGGTCGAATGTTGGTATGAAAAATCACATTACATGGAATGTTGTTATAATGGAATTTTACAATTTAGTTTGATTAGTGTCTTATTTTGTTATGAAAATCTTATTATTTTTTTAGATTAGGATGTTATAATAAGTCGCAAAAGCGCTATATATATATATATATATATATATATATATATAGTCAATTTAGTTTAGTTACTTTCAATATTTTGAATGATGGTTCCTATATTAATGATGGTCTATTTTGAATATTTTTTGTATTGTTTTATTATGCGGTCATGTCTGAGAAGGAGGCTGGTGCTGAATTGAAAACGGAGCTTGAGGCCCAGCAGGGTGATACTCAAATGAAAAAGAAAGCAAAAACGACCATGATGTGGCACGACGTCAAATGCGAAGGATCTGAAGAAAAAAAGCAATGTGAAGGTGTTAGTCTACAATTTTAATAAGCTAAGAATGAGTGGAAGGACGTGTTATTTTGGTCCACAGCCTAAATTAGGTGTCCCAGGAACCGTAGAGGAAAATCCTATTGACTTAAGTGACGAGGGAGAAGATTAAAAGTGATTATTGTAATGGCTTGTAATAATGTCTTATTTTTTTTGGATTTTTTTTATGTTTTTGAATAAATTTGAATAACGTTGTGTATTAGACCGAATAAATTTATGTTTGAATAAATTTTGTGTATTTTGAATGATTGATTAGAACTGCGATGAAAATGAATGCATGAATGAAGCAATTGTTATGGTGTAAATTGACTTTGGGTGATTTTGGAAGAAGTTTGAATGCATGAATGAAGCAATTCTTCTGCTTGTGTAAAATTACAGGTTGCAGCGGTGGTTATTTGGGTCCCTCGCTTTTGATTAAATAAATGATTGATTGTTTGAGAGTTAAAAGGGAATAGAGAGAAAGGACTTTGGGAGAAAGAAAAGATGAAAAGGAGGTAGATGATAAACCCTCCCATGGAACGTTTATTTTTCTCCATAAAACTAAAACTCATATGAAGATAAACTCAAAATAATATATTAAGAGATAACTTTGGAGGACACTGTTGGATCCAACAAATTCTCTAAATCTCTATGGGTGTTTAGGACTAAATAAAAAAAAAAAAAAAAGGGAAACGAAAAGTGAAGAAGAGATAGTTTTCTAAATCTTTTAATATGGGAGAGCTCAAAAAATTATATTAGTGAACGATTTTAGAAGGTTTGGACAAATTCTTCATATCATTTTCATCTTTCTTCCTCCGTAAAAATACTCTTTTCTATTATTATTTATAAACATTCTTTTATCGTTCTTTATAAAAACGCCGTTTCAGAACTTAAAAAACTTCTCTCTCTTTTTCTCTCCTCCCTTCTCCCAAAGTTTTTCCATCACTTCCCCTACAAATTCTCAAACTGAATCATCTTTTTGTCGATATAATACTCTTAAACCTACAAATATCAATCATCTACATTTTCTTTTCCACCGCTTTAAAAATTTCCTCCCAAACAAGGTGAGAAACTTCCATTCCATCCTCTCTCGCCCAAAGTCCTTCCTTTTCTTCTCCTTCTAACTCCTAAACAAAGCATTATCTTTCAAAAGAGCTGTCAATTGGTGTTCAGCTGGATGGAAATAAAAGTTTGCAATGATATAGTTGTTGTACCGCAATCATCTCTATAGACTATGCAATTAATTAAGAGCCTTTTGAAAGTATAGTCAATAAAAACCTAAAAGACATAAAACCAATAACCCTGAAATCATTACAACCGTAGTGCTTCAATTTCTTATGGTGGAAAAAGAAACGCACGTAGTGCTTGTGATCTTTATTTTTAAGTAATGTATATAGTATTTGAGAAAGCAGAGTGAAAAAAAAAATGAAGTTTTATTTTTTTCTCACCAAAAATACGGAACTTAATTTAATCTAGGAGAAAGAAGAAGAAAAACGAACTTTTTTTCCTCTTATTAAACCAAAGCACTTTGGTCATTCAATCAAATTTTTTACGTCTGACAGTGCTGATATGGATATGGAGTTCTACTTGTCATTTGGTTGACCATATGGAATTGAGAATATCAAGGACAGTAGTTCTTATAACGGTAGGTTTTGGGAACAATTTCGTCCTCATAATTTTTTTTAAATTTAAATTATAAAATTCTATATTCTTCTTTCCTCTTTTCTTCTTCATCTATTGATGAATCAAAATCTCATAGTTAATCCATACCATCCGGTTTTTATTATTGAATTTTATTTAATTTAGAGAGAATAAAATGAGCTTTTCTTATTTTGTGATTAACGTAGGCATTCTTATTTTGTTAGGACGCTATATTTTTCAAAAACTAGCCTGATTTTTTTAAGCGACCAAATTGATCCTTCTCGCAAACAAAAACTTACTAATGCTAAATGCTCGGTGCTCACATATCAAGATTTTGCAGAATACAGGAGTACACAGATAATAAATAAATAAAATACAATCAAATCGTATCACATTAATATTTATTAAATATTTTTAAAAAAATAGAAGTAAAAGTGACAATAACAGTTACGGGGAGATTAAAATACTAGTCATAGTCATTAGCACTACTGCACTAGGACAAAAAGACAATAACACATGACAATGGAAGTGGAAGTGAAAAGCTTTCATTATTGATTAGTCCATATAATCAGAAATAACACACATACAACAAAAATGGCACTTGTCTGAACAAGGAGGAAAAAAACTCTTTATGGAGTTCCCTCAAATTTACATTTGTTACAGAGCTTACAAATAATGTTATAACATAAGCGAAAAATATAGGGCCTACGTTAGAGCTCCTAAAGAATGAGAGAAAAGGGTAAATTTACAAACCAGGAAAGAAAAGACTAGTATACAAAAAGAATGACACTAAGCCACAATTTCTAATCTACAAATCTGGTATGTATTTTGGGAGCATATACAAAAGGGTGACAGAATTAATAATTTCCCACCCCTGGAGTAAACAACCTATTATTATAAGTTAAGTCAAAGACTTACAATGAATCGGGAGGTGTTGTTTGTGAAGAGGAATCCTCTGAAACAGGAGCAGACGAGCTTGATATGTCTAGCACAGTTTCAAGCTTGAGCAAAGGTTGTATTCTTCTATGAACCTCGTCGCATAGATAATTTATCTCTTCACGGATCATGAGAAAAGCATTTTTGCAAGACTCCTCGTCCCTGAACGCCAATATCCATCTTCCATCAACAAAAGCTTTTGTCTTTAACTTCCCATGTCGATTGTACTTGACAGGATCCAGAAAAGGTAAAGCCGAAGGTCGGATCCGCAGGTGTAACCATTTTGAATGCTTATCATCAACCCTGGGCTAAAGAATGACAGAAGTTATTGTAATATCACTATACACTGACTAATCAAAGTATAAATAATTGTAACATTCGGTTTATTTAAATTGCATTCATGGATTCTTTCTGCGTGGAAACAATCATTAATGTGTATAATTGTCAGCTAACAAAACTACTTGTTTCAAGATCAAGATGCAAGGGTAGAAGACAACTATACATACATTGCACCCAGCCAAAGGTGCAGCAACCCGAACAACTCCATACGGCTTCTTCAGAGGTAATTCTTCTGCAAGCACGAGCCAACCAGAAGTTCCTACAGAGATTGCTAGAAAGCAAAAATGGCGTTCTTTGCCCCTCTCGAAAGCAATTCTACAAGGAACAGCATTAACTGCAGGTGGTAAATAAGAGACAGATAGGTTATTTTTGTCTTAAATTAAAATATAAGACAGAACACTTTCTAAGTGTATTAATTTTTTAATTTCCTTTTATACCCCCTATTTTATTGTGCGTTTTATTTGACCAAGATTCATATTCCCTATGCAAGTGGGTTTCATTTCATTTAATGAGTGTTAGGGGGCATGTTTGAAGGGGGAAAAAAATAGTTGGCATCAACTCTCTTGAATGTGCTTCCTTGATCTTTGTGATCTAATATTTTTCTTATAAAAGACTAAAGGGAATATTTATGAAAAAAAATTGAATAACAGTCGTCCTGCTATGCTCGCTCTATCCTACTATAGCATTTTTAGGCTGTCCGCTATATTGCGCTATCTAGGATTGATAACTCTTATTATGGTAAATATCATAAGTGAGGTATTTATCAGTACTTGATGTTTCATTGACAACATACAAAGCAATAAGTATTTAGGTAACAATAGCCCTGATATATATAAAAAACCAGTCATGAGAAAATACACAAATTCGTAATTCAGAACACTTACCAAGGTTCATTTCAGTGCCTGGCTTTGGGACTGCCACAAGTCCAGAAGTCTGGGCTCGAGAATTAGTACGATGATCACAAGGATGATAAATAAGAGGTTGATCAGGCAAAGCTCTACCGTGAGTGAATATTTGAAGTTGGTGCAGAAGTACAAATACCTACAAGAGAGAGGGGAACCAATGTAAAGTTCTTCGTTATGAAGGTATGCAATCTATGAGTCATGTCTTTATAATATACATGAGTTATTCTGAATGGACAAAAATTCAACTGTATGAGCATGTTATTAACAACACAATTTTATAATATAACAAGACAAGACAAGACAAGACAATAAATAAGTGTAGGCAGACCTTCACCAACTCATGCATTCTTTCTCCAGCAGTAAATGATGATCCCTCAGGTATATCTTCTGTCGGAACAACAGAAACAGAATTAAAAGCTTTCTTATTATTCTCGAGTCTGGACATAACAACCAGCTAAAGAAAATAAATAAATAAATATTGGAAAACCAACAAGGTTACAAGCTTACCTTCTGAAAAGAACATTCGAGGTGGAAAAAGCATGCACTTTGGTTCTTTTGGAGGGGATGAAGACTCCATTGCTGGAGGTAAAAAATTATATAATTCAAGCACATAAGTAAGCCACACAAACACAGAAATCCTTTGGGCACAACAAGAAATATTAAAATCACCTCTTTTACACTTTATCCACTCATCGCAAAGAACAGTAATAAGAAGGTCAGGCCAAAAACCTTTAACTTCCTTTTCAAGAGCACAAGCCGAATTCTCGTATGAAATCTGTGAGAGGAAAGTAAATGCAATTGAAATTAAGGCATTACTGTAGCACAGATATTAGACTCATTTGATTAATGATTATTGCTATAACCTAAAGGGAATATGGTAATTTCATGTCGAAACCGTATATTTATTGTATTAGTTGACTATTAATTACTCCCTCCGGTCCTTTTTTTTTAGGGTACTCCCTCCGGTCCTTATTATAAGAAACAAAACCCTAATTCGTCAAGACCAAGAAAACGTCTCAAAATAGTTAATTTCATTTAATACGCAAATAAATTTAAATTTGTTCCATGATGCCCCTATATTAATTACTCTTATTTCAACCACTTTACTTATTTTTAATATTCTCTCATAATAAATAAGGGTTTCTTATAATAAGGACCAAATGGAGTATTTCATCTCTCATTAGCCCAAATGCTTCACTGCATGCAATCATCTTATAAGCTATGAACACCTACTACATTTGCAAATCACAGAACATTTTTTCTGGATATTCTACATCAACCTTCTAAAATTTAGGGATAAAACCCTTAATAGCTGGATGTCAAGAGGGAATAACAAAGCCATTCAACTACCCAATGTGGGACTTAGGCACCCCATAACACCAAGTCCCGATCATTTCATATAAGAAAAAACAAGTTTTTGCAAGTTATATATCTGGAAGAACAACAGAACATAAAATAAATTGACACGAGCCACAAAGCCAGCCCCACCTGAAAATTGCTTCAATACTCTAAGTAAAGAAGTGGACCTCCTACATGTGTAAACAATATGCAAGTACAGGGGCATGCATTAATATTTGTGTCGGTGTCACTACTAAAGTCTCGCATGTTCTTACTTTCAACAATTCCAGGTGGTGGTTGTTGAATTCTGACTCACTGTAAGGAAGCAACTGGCGTAAAAGCCAACCACCATCCCATAGTGTCTCTGCAGATATATTAGAACGGCAAAAGAGGCTCACTAATGCATCGAGCACCTGAAAAAAAACATCCCATATATATTAAAAGATTACTAAACTTGAACATCCAATGATAAAATAAGATTTAAGATTGTCTTGACATTCCATCAAAGAAATGCAATGCCACAGTGGATAAGAGATAAACCATAAACCATAAATGATAAAGACCATTTGACTATTGCATTGTAATTATATCCTATAGAATCTGGAACATCATGACATAAACTAAATGGTAAAGTTAGCGACACGAAGCAGGTAATTTGTTCACATGAACTGCCAAACTTTATTTTCTTTGTTCACATTAGGAGATACTTATATTTTTGTTATTAAAATCAACCACATATTCTGATCCAAGTAGCATTTTCAGTCTAGCATATCACGTAAATTATGGTTCCTTTGAAAGGTAAACTTTATATTTTATAGTAAATACAATCTATTAGTTCCTTTGACCAACAATGCTCTTCACCACATCAGTATCAAATATTGGTGAAGTGCGGAAAGAAAAAGAAAAAGAAAACTAGTTAAAGGCACAATAATGCAACTGTTACCGGAGGAACATGAAAATATATGTGAACAAATGTATTTAAGAGAATATTAGAGTAGCAGGCATTGAAGAGTAGATAGCAGAAGCTCGCTTAACATGGTTTGTACACTAAGGAGCTTGATCATGCAGCTATTGCATTTTGAGTTTTTCAAAATACACTGAACCACTGTCATTTTAGCATGTCCAGCGGAAATATTCGCTATGTTGTAGACTTGTTCGATTGTCCTGAAACTCACAATTTTAAGCAAGTCTATAAAAGTCTATGCAAGTGTACCCAAGTTTACGTAAACGACTTTCTAAGCAATTTACTTGATCTCAATACCTAGAGTTGTAAACGTGTATGATTCAGAGATTACTAGAGAATTTGACAACCATGATGTTTAGGTGGTATGGTAGTTGTCAAATTATGTCAATACATAAATGAAAAAACGTTCCTACCCATAAGCAGTTAGAGACTTTCATATAGTATAGATATAACTATTTGACTATTTCGACAAAATATGTCGATAAGATTATCAAATATAAACATGTACCTGAAATCTAGGTACACGAGGGCTTGACACCACGTTTGAAGGCTGAAAAGATACACCATATTGCCCCTGTAAAACATGGTAAGCATAATCTAAGGAAACCATCATCAAGCAAAACATCTTTTAAACCTTCATATAGAATAAACCAAGATAAGAAAATAATAATGAGATATTATTTAAATCCAATCACCGAGCCAACTAGTTGACTGATGAATATGATATAACTAAGCTTGACTTCAAGAAGGCAAAAGTGAAAATTATACAATAGGCGAAAAAGGCATCAACTAATACTGGAAAATAGGGTAAATTGCAAACCTTAATCTTATTAAGATAAACATCAAGCCCACATGCAATACCATCTCTTGTTAAGCTACTTTCAGAAGAAAAAAGTTGTTCTTCCCCTGAAGCCTCGCCAACCAAAGCTTGCTGCACAAACATGCAATGGAAATCAAATAGCATATTAAAAGTAGACCAAATTAATCAAAAGTCGAAATAAGTACCAAGTCACTTCACTAGAATAAAACTATGAGCTATTTCCCCTCCTCCTATTAAAATGATCCCTATTTCAATAGCAAAGGGAAAGAATTAATAAACCATCCAGAAATAACCTTCCTAAGCAAACCTTTTAAGTCTCCCACTAATCTTCTAATTGTTTCTTCCAGCATGCAAAGAGAACAGAATACCATCCTATTGTTAACATTATATAAATAAATTTCTCACATATCCAAACTTTATTTCCTTACAACAAAAGCCCCAGGCAAAAACCTAATTGAGACAAATTCATTTCTACAAGCATTTCATATTTTTATTCATGTCCATCAACAATGTTCCCCTTTTTTGTTCTATCCACAAGACAGCTTTCTTGCAAACAACACACAGCCTTGAATGGAGTCTTCCTCACCAGCCTCAACAACATTTATAGAATATCACGTCCAAGAATTATGTGGATAATAACAAGTGTCATCAAAACTATTAACATAAATTCTTGAAATTTTTTTTTCTTCTTCAATTTACAGGTTACAGTAATAATGGCACGTGGAGGAATCAGGTATCTTCAACGTATTCAAAAAGCAACTACGCTAAAGAAATGCCACACTTAACAAGGATAGCAAATTTTAAAATATAGAATGCGGGATAGGATTCTAGCAAGAACAATATAAACTTGTATGTCGTACGAGGATTTGTTGTATCGAAGGTAGAAATCCTACCTGATTCACTGTAGTGACAAAGGGCAACAAAAGTTAACAGTCAAATGCTCGTATTTTAAAATGACCAAAATGGTAGATGCAAGCTAGGTGTATCCTTAATACAACTTACCAGTAAGAGCTTTTTATGCTGTTTGCGTTGTGGAAGAATTCCAAGCCCATCCAGCATTGACTCATCAAGTTCTACAAAACGAGATATGTTAAGGAAACGGAAATAAGTGCAATGGTGAAGCAAAAAGACATTCACTTTTACAACCTTTAGTTTGCAGCAGAGTGGCAAGCACGCTCAAGGAACCCAAAACTTGTACATCAGCCCCGCCAGTTACATATTCGAGCAAAACTTCCCTACAACAATCAGAGAAATCATGACAAAAAACAGAAACAAAGTACATATCCTAGAAGCTAAGTTTTAAACCACAACTTAACAAAGTATCATTGTAGCATTATAATGCCTAGCCTACAAAGCACATGTCCAGAAAACAGTTTTAAATCACAACTCAAAAATGTACCCAATATTTCTTCAGCACCCTTAATTTTTAAAAGGAAGAAGGAGCCCTAGGGCTTTGAGTGGATGTGTGAAGAAGATGAGACGAGAGACAGAGGTCAGAATGAGTGTGTAGAGAAAGATATGAGAAATAGAGTGGACTTTATGTATTATTTGGTACGAGAGAAGTAGAGAAGAAATAAGTATGTACTCTCCCTTTATTTGGTTGGATAAAAAGTGAGACTGGGAAATTTAGAAATCAAATATTAACAACAAAAACAACCAAGCCTTGTCCCACTAAGTGGGGTCAGCTTGTTGAAATTTGGGGCCTAACTCATCCTTACAAAACCGGCTTGTAAGGCGTAAAATCTGAACAAAGAGATCATAGAGAACAATCACAGCGGCAAGACCAAAACAGCAACGAAAAACCTCTGAAACGGACCATAAAAGCGGGACCCACTAGGAAGTGGTCCAAACAAACCAAAATGAGCTAGCAAGACGAATGGAAAAGATGGCATTGCGAATCAATAGCGGGAAGGTGGTGTGTGGACGCTATGCGAGACAGTTACACAAAAAATAATTGTAAAAGAGTGTGACAAATCCCTTGACGACGACCCTTGGTTGGACCACCAATCGGCGGCCTCTAGTTCAAATGAAGGTGTAGAGTTGGACACCCAAGAACGAAACCTAAAATAGGGTAGCCCTTTGACAGAAGCTAAACCAGAAGCTAGTGAGTTTGAACTTCGCTCTTGCTAATTCTTTCGTATATAACAGACAGCCTTAACAAATAGTGGTCAAACTGTTGCCATGTGCGAGATAGGTGACTAGCCACTACTTGCAAAGGGGCACAAATATCGTCCATAAGAGTAAGGATAGAGGAGAAACCTTAAATTCAAGCCCAACTTCCCACTCCCACACTATTTTAACTCCTTTTTTTTAAATATTCATTAAATATATTTAAAAATATTCCTGGGAAATTAAATTACTTACCAAACACTTCAACGGGATTAAGATTCCCAGGAATAATATTCCCAGGATTGTAAATTTAATCCAAGAAACAAACACCCAAAAATCAAAAACACCATCACCAATGCTATGTATGAAAGTTTCAAATAAATAACTACTAAATTACTTTTTCTATAGAAGTTACATATTTTCACTTAAATGACTGGTGAAAAGTATGATCGGGATTATTTAAGTTGGCATGATATGTTTACTAATGTGTCACAGTTCCAACAGCACAGAAATATGAAGATCATTGTACCAGAAAAAGAAAAAAGAAATATGAAGATCACTGTTCCCAATCTAACATAAGAATATTAACAGAAAATGAAATATAAATCAGTATGTGGAAAGATTGGCTAATACCTCAAAGCCACATTTGAACTGCTACCATTATTTAGCATGGTGATACTTTGTGGATGACAATCTGAAGAACTAGGTGAGCATGGCATGTTGACCACCAAGCATTTTGTACTATTCTCAGTAAGGTTATCATTATCTATCCCATCGCATTTAGATGTAAAACCATGATCAGGTATATAGCCATTGACTTGACCCCCAGAACATTTTGGAAATGACTCTATGGGGTAATAAAGAGCAGCAACTATTGTATTTGCCAAATCTTTGATCTTGACTATCCTCAAGATGCAACAAAGTAAGTAAAGAGAAGTCATAACACCACTTTGCATATCCTGGTCAACATGCTACTAAACATTAATAAGATCATGTTGAATAGCATAAATGAGAAGTAAACAGAGAAAGCCATAAAGTGAAGTTTCATACATTATCAGCCACTATCCTCAGGGAAGGAAGAAGGACTGGAAAAATCAGAAGCATCAGAATGCTGTCTGTTATTAACCTTTCAACATCAGGAATTCCAGCAGAGATTACATCACTAAAGTAATATAGATTATCCTCAATTTCATCTACAGCAGTAGTAATGGTAGAGTTTGAATCTGGGCCTGGATTTCTGTATCAGTAACCATAATTACTCTACGGAAACAAGAAAATCTGAATGTAATATGTAAAATAAGAAATATGTATGTCTTACTTCAGCGTCTCAGAGATCAGTCTGTTTAAATCCATACACTGTTTCCTAAAAAAGGAAACCAGATTTGAGAAGTAATCTGTGTGAGGTGCGCTAGTTATATATTTATTAACAGAGTCATCTCCAACTGAAAATTGTACACAAACATTAGAAAAATCATTTTTAATCATAACATAACTGAGTTATGAAAGAAATTGAAAAAACATAGAAAACGGACTCCAAAAAACAAAAAATCTCACCATGATAAACATTAAGGGTCACAGCACGTACAGCGGCGCGGATCATGCTCTCCTCATGAAAGGCAAAACGTATCGCCTCGACATATAATGGAAATGAAACTACTTCGTCCTAAATGGATAGATAAGTACAATAAATACATATGGGCATCCCAAAAACAAAGGCAGAGTTATCAGACATCTTCTACCCAGTATAAACATTATTAGAAGTTAATTATACTTGAAAGACTGGGATGCTCGATTATTAACTGATCCATAAAATTATTAATCTCACAAGATTGGACTGCCTGGATTACAGGACTGACAATTTTTCAATAGGCAGCCTCAACTGCACAAAATATCAGAGTTTAGTTGAATTTAAACTGTTAATTTTTTAGAAATACGAAAAAACTGTTAATTTTTTCCTCCTTTCTTTCGCTTCTTCTTTTTTCCTGGTGCAATAAATATCAAAGTCTTCTCAAAGTACAATAAAACTCATATGATCCACTTTCTATAGCCATTGGAATACAGCTAAAAATAATCAAAACCAAGTATCCTCTCCTTTACCATTTTTAAGCCACAAACATGAGATCAACTATAAGTCTATAACCAAGTCCAAGTGTTAGGAACAAGAAGAACAAGAAGTGACACAGAAAACTTACATTGTGAGTCTTCACAAGCAGAGAAATAGTATTCTTGTTTAATTTCCCACCTATTGCTCTTCAATGATGACCATAAGACATTAAAGGACTAGTTAGCAAAATTATAAAAAGTGACACAAAAAACAGAGGTTGTGCAGTGCAATCATCAACTTCTGTACACTAGTAGGATACATTAAAACGAACCTTAAAAAAGATATGTAGTATGACAACAGCTCTTCATTGCGAAAATCAAATGAATACGTAATTAGGTAGTTCATATGTTCATTACTGAACATATAGTCTGCAAGAGTAACAATAAAGAATAAAATCAAGCCCGTCAACATTGTTACATCTAGTGTAGGAAATAACGTAACTGCAGAAAAGGGAACTTCATTTGACAATCAACTTACATATAGCATGTTCGCTTTGTAGGTTTTGGATCATAATGCTAACTGTTTGTAGCAACTGAAGCGGAATGCTAATAGTCCTGCTAAGTTTTAGAATACGTACAAAATCCCCCACAACTTGCTTTTCCATGAAAAATCTGCCACAAGCTAGAGTATATAAATTTCAAGCATTAAAACAATTATAACAAGGAGCATAAGCATAATGGAATCTCACTCAAAAAAGGTTGGGTCATGTTGGTCGCCATACGTTACTAACTCCGCGATTGATCTCAGTGCCTCAATAACAAAATCCTACCACAAATAATACAATTGAGAAATTGAGGAAACCGTGAAAACAAGTCAAAGAAAGTTCTAATCATAAGATGGAATTTTAATTACCTTGTTAACCTCATTAACTATTTGAACTTTTGTCAACTGATCAGCTAAGTACCTAAGCACCACAAGGCAGCAGGGAAACTCAATGAATAAACAAAACAGAACATCAACGAAGTTTACCTAATTCTAACTAACTTGAGAATAAAGTATTCATACTGAATAGCTTCAGAGATTAGCTGTCAGCTTGGTATTATTTTTTCTGTATCTGTAGACGAAGTGGCAAGCACCACCTAAAACTCATACACACAGCTGTGGGGTCCCAGGTTCAAACCCCGACGAAGGTGTCCATCCTAGCAATATCAACATTCCCAGATGAGCTAGGCCTTGTGGACAAGGAGAATCCCTTAATTAAGGGAATACATCTAGACTAAACCAATCACGAATAAATCTAGACTAAACCAATGAGATATCAATCCTAATAAAATCATAATTATATATATCCTAGGAAGAACATATCTAATAATAAAGAATTAAATTAGTGCATATCTCAACACTCTCCCTCAAGCTCTCTCTCTTCCTTGTAGGTATCAAACTTGTCACATATGTAAGTTATCATTTGGTCTTCGAAGAATGTATGTGAGAATGTCAGCCAATTGATCATTAGTAGAACCAACAAATGAAGTATCAATCTCGTCAAACACAATTTTCTCACAAGTAAAATGGCATTCAATCCCAATATGCTTAGTTTGCTCGTGAAAGACCGGATTAGAGTCAATATGTAAGGTTGCTTGATTAACAAAAATGAGACTCATAATTGATGAAGCACGGACACAAAGATATTGACACGTCAACACCGATAATAATTTAAGAAAATGACATAATTCAATTTATGTCTGACACTGACAAGTGTCGGACACGGGGCACACCTTCAAACAGAAGTGTCTACCATAGTGTATGAGCCATATGAGCTCCTGAGTAATCATCAATTCATATCTTATCAACTATATTATCCGTAATTCACATGTATCTACCATACAAATTTAGTTTATCCAATTATTCACTATGTTATCATTAAGCACATACACATCTATCACTTTTTTTTCTTCACTATTTCACTAAATTGTATAAATTTTAAATTACAACAATGCATAAGAAAATTTAGAGAGAAACGCAATTATAATTATTGATTAATGAGGAAAATAGTGAAATTAGAAAGAAACCTGAGTTGATCCAATGAAAAACGATCTTTGGATCTCCAGAAGGAAAACCACATGGTTCTATGAGAATCAATCAAGAGACGAAATTCATCGAGATTGAAACTGCTCGATCTTCCAGACGAGCGAGCAGCTTCACAGGGAGAGAGAGAGAGAGAGAGAGAGAGAGAGAGAGAGAGAGAGAGAGAGAGAGAGCGCGATGAGAGAAAAAGAAAGAGTGTAATCGAAAACACTTGAGTTTCGAGTTTGGATATTGATTAACGAAAGAGGTTGTGAAGTTGAAGATGATGATGATAGAACAATTTGAAGAAGGAAACTTGAAAAGTGACGCAATGCATTTTGCGACGTGTGTTTTATTTTAGTTTTAGATGAATGAATCTTCTCGGTGTGGGATGAGTATAGATGATCACTAGTTTAATTAGCACAATTTCTTATTCCACTCTAATTGTTTTTCCGCTTTCATTTTTGGTCTTATAACTTTATATTTTCGTTCCCTCAATTTATACTCCGTCAATCAAATAAATCATCTTCGTTAAAAAAGTTAACCAAATAACTAAGGTGTATACACATGGTAAGTGGTCCACTTGTAACACTCATGATTTTTGGTTCAAGACATTACGGCTATTTATTCCTTATAAGAAAAATAACTACCTTTTTTTCATTCAAAACAAATTATTAATGAATTCCAACTTTCATACAGTCATTTTATTTCCATGTACTAGTTTATTCATTTTCAAAAAGAACAATTGTGAAACTCGTTTAAGGTTTCTAGTAGAAGATAACTCGTCTCCGCATTTTCAAATGTAATAAATAATTCAAAACAACAATTAAAGAACCATAAAATTCTTATTTTAAAATTGATGTCAAAAACCATAGTGTTTTCCCCCGTTCGCGGACAAGCATCAACCACCAATCTTATGCATTTTCTTGAGTACCTAAACCATTCTGCAATGCTCCCCAAAAGTGGGAAGTAAACTTTAGATCTCTGTCTAATTAAGGTGTATACACACGGTAATTGGTATACCAAAGACCTCATTAATTTGTTTAATTTTAACCGTTTGATTTTTTTAAAAATACAACCATTAAATGGTACATGTCTACTATATCTAATCTTGCACCACCGACACTTAATCTTTTTAACATTTCTTCATATTCTTCCTTTCTTCTCCTCTTCCTCTTCATCTTCATCTTATTCATCAAAACAAATCCAGAAAAACCCAATAATAAATCCAAAATCATTTCAGAATCAATCCATATTCGATTCAAATTCCAGAATTATTCCAAAGAACAGGTAAAAGATTCAAATCTAATAAAAGAGTTTAATTTTTTTTACGAAGATTCAAATCTAGTAAAAGATTCAATCCATATCGTATTCGATTCAAATCTTCTTCCAGATTTTCGATTCTTGTGTTCCTATTCTCTTCATCACAGTTTGTGTTTCTCACCAAGCTCTCACTCTTTCAAATCTCACCCAAATTCAACTCTCATCTCCTCACTCACTCGACATTCTATCTTCTTCCTCACCACCCAGCACCGCCGCTTTTCGTCATGGCTACGATGTTACCATCTTAACCCCCATACTCAAATTCCACCGTAAAAATAAATCACCTTTGATGGTTAACACATATCTGTTTTTCGGTATTTCATCAAACCAACCTGACGCACTTAACTACGCTTTGTTTAAACCAAACAATGGCGTTTTTGATAAAGCTACTAGAATAAACTACATGAACATGTTTGATGCTCGAATGGATGTGGCTTATTCGGTGATGGAGAAAGTGGGTTATGGTGACATGGATTTGGTTGTTGGTGAAATGGGTTGGCCTTCTTTAGGTGACCCGGGTCAACCCGGTGTGAGTTTGAGTCCTTTGATTTGAAACAGTGACAAAAGTTTGATGTTTAGATGAAAGAAAAAAAAGGGAAAAAAATTGATTTGAAGTTTAATATGAATGTTAATTTGATGAAGCTAGTGGAAAAGGAGAGGGTTTTAATTTATTTTTTTTGGTTTTTTTTTTCTTCCGGACAAGTTTGAAGTTTTTTATGAATATGATTGATGAAGATGAAGAAGAGGAAGATGGAAGAAGATGAAGAAAGGTGAAAAAAAATTAGGTGTCGATGTTGCACTATTAGATTTGAGAAATGATATTCGTACAACCATTTTTTAACAATTTTTTGACAACTTTCTCTCTTATACTCACATTATGTTTTTATTCTCTCTCTTTGTTTTTTTCTCTATTGTTTTTGACCAATCAAATGAAAGAAAAAACAAAGTTGTCATGAAAGTTGTTTCAAAAAGATGTACAAATATTAAATAATGGTTGTCATTTTGAAAAAAAATATCGAACGGTTAATATTAAATAAGGGTTAACGGTTTTGATGGAGATGATTTATTTGGTTGATGGAGTATAAGTTGAGGGACCGAAAAGAAATTTTTTAGAGTTATGAGACAAAAATGAAAACAACAAATAAGTTAGGGAACCAAATGATCAATTAAGCCTTGTTTTTCGGACGTCTTACAACTTTTTAAAATCATGGATGCATTTGATATGCTAAAAAATTAGTATGAGCGAGAAGAGTAGCACAAATCAGAATATCACAACATGAACAACACCTAACAAACTTTTATAGTATTAAATGATTTGTTGTCTTATGGATAAAAAATTGTTTTGGTATGTTACACAACTTATACTTTAGACAAAAAGTTTTTTTTTTTCTATTAAGGAGTTTTAGACAAAAAGTTGTGATGTGGTTTAATGAGGACAAGAATTTCAGTTTTGTCAATCTATTGCCGCTCAATTTGTCATGTCTTTGTAACATATTTACAATCAAATACAACACAATTGTCATGTCATGTTCCTTATTTTATTTTATTTTAACGGATCAAACACGCTCTATATGATCTGAAAGACATAAAAATACATTAAAAATACCCTGTAATACTCTATAATATCTCGGATTTTATAATTCTAACTGGGTTTAGAGGGTGGAATAAGAAATGGTCGTAACAGCAACAAGAAACATGCCTCTTGGATGGAGAATGGGATCATCCTTCCACGATCAAATATATCATTGGTTATCCCCATTTTTGCTATCCCCACCACCTCTACCATCAAATGCTCCTATAAGATTATTTAACCACTAAACATGGATGAAGAATAATGTATAAATAAAAGAGAAAGAATAATATATTTACTGTATTATCCTTATCATGTACAGAGTAGCGTATGTTAAGAAAAAAATTACAAAATCCTTTTTTAATAAATGTTTTCATGATAACAAATTTAATTGAATTACGATAATTTATTATTATGATGTGCTTTATTTTGAATGTTCTTTAGAGCCAGTTATCAAAAGATTACTTATTAAAATTATTCAAAAAAAATTGAAGATCAGAATCACTTCAAATTTACATGAAAACCAAGCATTACATATAATATTATAACCAAGTTAAAGTTAAACATTTCCTGATCATATATGGAGACATCATCAGAATCATCCACAATGCAAAATTAAAAGCATTTTAGAATCAACACCAAATCCTTGAATACTTCAAAAACAAAAGTTTCAAAATCATCACTTCAGAACCAATGGATCAAACTTTAGACACAAGTTAAATCTTCATAATAATGTTTAGAATAGAAAATCAAAACGGAAGATCCTACGTTAAAATCAAGTAAATATTGAGTCGCTTGTTCTTTAAGATTCAAATGTTCACGTCGTAATGGACAGAAGTAACGGTTGTATTTTGGCTTGTTCTCCAAGATTCAAAAGGTCATACCTTCTTTATAAATAACCTAATATTCAGTAGTTACAAAGTTAAGGAATTGCACTACAACTTCAACTTCATTCTCTAGTCAATAAGATTATAATCGATTCTCATCTAAAGCAATCTCAACATGCTCAAAATTACACTATATCTTTGTATTAATCTATTTAAAGTGTATTTCTAAGAATCATACTCATAATCTTATCTAGTGAGATCAAAATCACAAAAACATAATCACTTTTGAATTAGAACACCATTAATCTTCTTTGGGTTGAAAAGAATGATTATTTGGGTGTTGATGGTCTGAAAAGATTGTAAGAAACTTGTATGTCTTGTGACAGATAATACATTGTAATGGTCAGTGACAAAAGGATTGAAAAGTGTAGGAGTTGAGAATCATTCTCAAACACTATATTGAAAAATTCCACAATATGTGAGTATTGTACTAGCCCGCAAATGTGAAATATGAAAACTCTTGTGTTTATTATTCTTTATCCACTATCCCTTTTATTTTTGTTATACTAGATTCATACCACTTATAATTAGTCATGTCATTTGAATTTGTCATTAACCATACTTCAGAATCATATTAGTTCAAAACAAAGTTTCATTCTAAAGTTATTTTTAAAGATTAAAAATAACTTAATAATCATATTATTTTTAAAAGGGTCAAAATTGAAACTCTTCCTTTCTTTTAACCGTTATTTTCACTTCAATTGGTATTAGACAAAAGATTAAGAAAATCTAGAAGGAATAAAATGTATTAAAAAGATTCATTTCATAATTAGGTTCGTCAACAATTAACCACCATTCCTTGATGGATCAAATTATTACTTTTGAAAAGGAAATATGCAATTGTTTCTCAAATCTTAAGATACAAGAATGTGGAAAGTAGTCACTAATGGAGATATGTTCCAATGTTCACTCTAGATGATGGAACCATAATTGAGAAACAAGAAGACGTATGGACAAAAGTTGAATAATAAAGGGTTAATATGTCTTTACCCCTGTCATTTTTTACCCCATGTAAAAATTTGTTTTGATTTACCAGCCTAATAGGTCAGACAAAAACCAATTTTATTTTTCTTTTTCAAGAAATTTTCGTTTTTGTTTGACCTATTAGGGGGGTAAATCAAAACAATTTTTTTTTACAAGAGGGTAAATAAAAGAAAATTACAGGGGGAAAACCGGAAACGACTTATATTACAGGGGTAAAGACCTATTAACCCAATAATAAATAGTACTTTTGAACTCTAAAGCTTATATATTTCTATCAATTACCTTGAGTATGGAAGAAACTGAAAGAGTACATGGTTGTGATATTGTCAAAAAGGTTTGGGAAACAAGGCACGCACATCATGAGGGAAAGAAACTTTAAAACAAAAAATGAAGGAAAAAGAAACTTAAATTGACATTGGAGTGGGAAATTTTGAAATCTTTACGATGAGTGAAGCAGAAACCATTGATGAAATGTTCCAAGGTTTACAACTATAGTCAATGAGTTAGGATCCTTATGAAAAACCTACTCAACCCATGACATAATTATAGAGATACTTGGATGTCTTCCTAGAATTTGGAAACCTATGATAACAGCCATAACACAATCCAAGGATCTAAAGGTTGTGGAGTTGGAAGATCTAGTTGGATCTCTCAAATCTCATTTAGCAATACTTCAAGGAGACAAGCCAGTCAAAAAAGAAAAGATGATTGCTCTAAAAACCTCTTAAAGTTGTTAAGAGTTGTCAGAAAATTGATCTCCACACATAGATGGTTTGAAGACTCAAAGATAGAGATTTGTGTCAAGAAAAATCTGAGAAGGAATTAGCACTCATTTCTAGAAAGATCCAACGTAAGCTGAAAAGAAACTTTCAAATCAAAAGAATATTTCCATTCAGAAAAGAAGAGTCCAAAGTTGAGGTCGAAAAGAGCCAGGTTACATGTTATTAATGCAACAAGCAATGATACTACAAGAATGATTGTCCTCTAAACAAGCAAAAGAAGCCTTCATACAAAAATTAAATCCATATTAGGTACTTGTGATGTTTTTAAAGGATCGTAAATAGAAGAAATCAAAGAAGCAAATATGTGTCTGAATGTTTATTCTGGTAATGAGAATGATGAGGCAACCAATCTAAATTGTTGTACCTTTAACAAGCACTTTGAAAATAAATTTGACAACCTTATAAATGATTCGAACTTTAAAAAAAATTCATTCGTTACAAAAAGAAATTATTGATCTAAAGGAAGAAAAAACAACCATTAAACAACCTATAAGGAACACGCAACCACAACTGAACAAGAGGAAGACTTGGAACATAACCCCTCAGTCAACCAACCTTAGACAAATCCACCACAATTCACTATCAGCGCCAACACATAATGGATTCATGACCCCACTTATAGAAGGAACAGGTGTAACCATAATGTTTTCCTAAATAACCACTTCTAAGAGGTTAATTTAACAATATCTACCAACTGGAGCATATATGTCTCCTTCTTCCAAAAAGATGTGAGCGTTTCGGAATCTCCACAAGGACCACACAACAATTTGCCATAATAATAAGAAACTAAACCTCTCCTTTTTCCCCACCTAATATAACACAAAACTTAGAAGACCCTCTAAATATGAAGGTAAAACAAACTCTCACCCCAACCACTTAAATACATTATACCACACCTGACCTAAAAAAGGACATCTAACAAAAAGGTGACAAACAGACTCTACAGGCTCATTACAGAAAATACAAGAAAGACCACCGAAATCAACTATAATTTTCGAGTCGAAATCCTATCCTGAAGTATATGTAAAGAGAAAACATTCACCTTGAGAAAAGACCAAGAATTCCACACCCTTGATAGAAGTTGCACAATTTCTTCTGACCTATCGTCCACCACACTTGCTCTCGTATGAAGGAATTTATAAGCTAAACTCACTGAATAAAAGCTTGATGAACCATTGCCCCATACCCAAAGATCCATTTATGTTAGTGGAGAGCTTCTTCAATGCAAAGGAAGTGGACATTCTTAGTGTAACAACCCAAAATCGTTGCCAATAACTGAAGAGAAGATGGAAAATCACAAAAAAGCACAAGCAAACATTAAGGTTGCCTATAATGCAGCATTATGGCTGTGATGGCCAAACTGATGAGATTTTGGGAGTTAAGTTTTGTAGTTTCCAGTAGTTTCTTGTAATAATCGCCACTTATATCTTAGTGGATTTTTAATGCACAAAACTATGGCTTTAGTGGCTATATATTGAGTTGTAATCTAAGTTTTGTCACCATTCATTACATATAGAAACTTGTAATTTATCTTTTTAATAAAAGTTCAGTTTTTTTTTTGTCTACAATAAACTCTTGTGAGTACCATTCATAACATGATCAAATGATTATATGTTTATATGATGTATGTGCACGGTTTGTTTGAACTTGACCAATCAAGACGATTGATATAGGTGTTACAAGATCAAACAATCATTTGGTTATAATCAAACATTTTTAAAGGAATTGAATAATTATAACATTGTGATTCATAATCTTAGGCATCAATCCTTATTGAATGGCCTAATAGCATTCACAATCATAGTAAATTAAAAGGAGTCTTTAAATGATCTCACATGTACACATCACTTATTTATAATTTTTTATTTTTTAGTTTGTTTTAATGAAAGTACTTATTTAAGATTCAATGACTCCAACCCAGCATCTCTAAAAAATAAAAATGAGTCTCACTATTAATTTTACATCACTATATAAAGAGAGTCCTTGTATATGTGTTTTGGACAATCTTTTACCTATTTTCTTTTTTTATTTTAATCGTAGGACTCATATAATTATAACTAATATATCATATATTTTTTCCATCAACGAGGTCCTTAACAAGTTAAAGTCTCTGTTGGATAAAGAACTCATCATTGAAAATGCTTTAACATACCTTGTGATTGGTTCAGTGTGATCTTGATTTAAGTTGTCAAAAATTCATATAGCTTTGGAATCATAATTGGGTTGGGTAATGCCTCTATGCAAGCTGAACAAGTCTTTTGTTTTATTTTTGCACATGAATGAACCTAGGTTGCTCACTGTCAATAAAACGTAGTTTTTCTTTCAATGTAGATTATTCCTAAATGCTATGTGACAATAATGCGAGAAAGTCTACAACTATTTGAAGTGAGATTTCATTAACGATGTCTTCATTTATGTTAAGAAGCATCAGCTCTACCAACTGACAGCATGTTAATCTCTAACTATTTTTTTGAAAACTCGGTATCCGAATCAAAAATCGATATATTATATAATAATTTTTATTAGAACTTCAATAAATATCAAATAAAAGTCGAAAAATACAATTTAACTAGGCATGGTCATTTTTTCAGTACTTCCAACTTAACAGAGTTGCTAGGTACAAAGGGGACAGTTTTTGCAAGTGGACACTTCTTTTAATTTGGGTTTAGATTTTTATTTTTGTTGACTAAATTTGGTTTTAGATTATTATGCTACATTTTTTTAGAGAAGATTATTATACTACATGTTTTTGAAAGATCGATCATTATACTACATGTCACGCTATATACATTGCATACGTTGCATAAGTCATATAACTATATTACGTGCACTATGGCTGCCGTAGGGAACATATCTCTAGTGCTAACACAATTTCTAGAAAGGTTGGGAATAGATCAGGCCGGCCTACAGGGGCCTACGATAGATCAGGTCAGGACAAGCTTTTTTCTTAAATAGAGAAGGCCTAGGTTTTTTTTTTTAAAGTCTATTTAGCTTAAAAGCCCAGACCACATGCCTCTGAAAAAACCTCTTAAGCCTATTAGACCACCTATTTAAATAATATGAATAATATTATTTATTATTATACTATATGTTGTACTTTGAATTAAAATATGAATTTGTAAACTTTTTCAATAATTTAAACTTTATTAATATACATTAATTTTTTGCATATATAAATGTATTATTATAAACTATAATAGAAATATGATACAATATATAGTCGAATTTCCTAAAACCTCGTGTTGATTATCAAAAGAGAGTTTAATTTAATTGAACTATTAGTTTGCTAGTCCATTTAAACTTAGTTCATATTGCTTATTTAAAGATGTTCATAAGATATAGGCTTTTAAACAGGCTAGCAGGCCGTATCAGACTTTCAGAAGGTCAGACTCAGGCCTAAAAAGTGCCTATGACAGGCTGCAGGGCAGACTTAAGCTTTAAGAAAATATGGCAGGTCAGACTTAGGCCTTGCAAAGCCTAGCTCGGCCTAGTCTATTCTCATCCCTAGCTCTAATATAAATGTTACTCCTTCCGTCCTTTTTTTTTATAAAAATACTTTAAAAAAAACAAGAGTACTAAGAAAAATTGTTGAAGTAATAAATTTGTTTGGAATATGTTTGACTATCGCTAAATTATCTTTTATATATAAATACATTTAATATGTTTTTCATAATTTATTTTTCACATCTAGCGGTTTCTTCCCGTATTGTTTATCTTATTTCCACTCGTGAAATTTTACTATTTCTTCATTTGAATCTCATGCAGCAATCATGATTTTTTATTTTCGTTACAGTATTCTGCTACCAAAATGATTGTTTTTAAATATATGGTTGGACGAAACTACCAAGCAATGTATATTATCTCACGTTTCACTTATAAAAACGTGATAAACATGAAGATTAAGGATGATGTCTATGGCAGACATGGTGCTGCTGACGTTGTAATCGTTGACATGGTGGTCGCCTAAATTAAACAAGTAGCTAGCTAGCAGTCATTCATTCATCAACTTTTTTTCTTGGTACAACATTCATAACTCAACCATATAATAACCTCATTTTTTTTAAATTTCAAAATTAAATTAGTCCACTCAATTAATGATGTTTTTTGTAGAATATTTAGAGAATGTAGAGTTGTCACTACTAGAAAAAGCAAAATTAGCGAGGGAAATTAGTGACGGAAAAAATGAAATTCCTCACAAATTCCTTGGTCGCAAAATTTAGTGACGGAATTAGAGAGGGATTTCACGTTTTCCCTCACTAAATATCTCTCACTAATTTTTGTTTTTTTAGTAGTGTGTCAAAAGTAAAACAAACTGGACCAAAAAATCATATTTAAGTATAAGCTCTAAATTTACGATCCAAGTTCGGTCATTTAGACTCTGTTTGGATTGATGGAACGGAACAGAGCAGAATGAAAGATAATGGAATGGACGGAATAGAATAAAACTTCATTTTAGAGTTTGGGTATTTTACGACAGAACTGATCAAACTTTTTATTCCATTGTTTGAAAAGTGAATGGAATGGATAAATTATGACTTTTTTATTCCATTATTGCCCTTATATACCTATTAGGTAGAATTTTGTTTTTTAAGGAACTATTAGGTAAAATTAAAATAGTTAAATCTTAACGTTGTCTTTTTCTCTTTGATTTTTACACTTTCTTATTTTTGAATTTAATTAGTTTAGTATGTATGAAGTTTATCTATTACTTTTATCTGAAATGTAAACTAACATATCGAAAATTCATGGTTTGACAGAAGAAGTGATGCACTTGTTTTTTAATGATGACATGAAAATGGGTTTTGAAGACATAAGAACAATAACACATGAAAAATGTGAAAATGGGTTTTTAAGGCATAAGAAACAATAACACATGAAAAATGTAAATTAACATATGATGGGTTGTTAATGAGATGACGAGATGCAACGAGTTTTAAGAATCATGAATAGGAAACAGGAACAAAGCACATGGGAACACCAAAAGCATCAAGACTACAAGCAATTGAGAAATAGAAAAAAAAAAGGAGAAAGAAATGGATCGAGAATTGTTTCATTGATGAAACAAAAATAATGATAAAAGAGTAATTATTCAATTAAAATCTTCCACTCAATTACATACACCCCACCCCAAATTGGGAGAATGAAAAATAGAAATTTTGTCAAAAAGAAAAATAGAAGGAAATGGTGGTATGGGATAAATAGTTTCCATTGTATTCCATTCATTTTAAACAAATCCAGACAATAGAGTATAACTATAACATTTCATTCCATTTTATTCAATCATATTCCATAAATCCAAACATAATCTTATGGACAGCTGGCTAAATGGATTTTTCCTTATTTATTTTAATTTTTTTAAAACATATATCGTCCAAAAAAATTATGATCAACATTATTAAAAAAAATCATTATTATTAAAAATATTAAAAAAAATTATCCAAACAATTTTATTAAAAAATACAAAAGGAAAAAGACAAAATAAAAACATGAATGCTTTGGAGTGGCGCAATCTCCGAGTTTACCAGCTTCTATCTTAAAACGACGATCTTTTAAAGTTTAAAAGTTCATAAAAATTTAAACTTCTCCTTTCAATAAACTTGAAGTTATTTATCTATTTTAACATTTATGCGTTAAACTATCTTTTAACTGGTTCGATCAAATAAAATATATGTGTGGCTAAATAAAGGTAAAGTTTTAGTGCTTCATATGTTTAGAATTTTTAATTTTCTAGGTCAAAAGGACTACTCATTGCCCATACGGGCTAACCCTAATGGGTAGTGGGCTATTTAGAGTGAGGCTAAAAAGCCCTGAAAAAGCTCGGGCTAGAAGTATAAGGCCTAAACCTTATGTTTTATTCGGCCTGACCGGAGCATATAGACTAATCCATTTTGACAGCTATATTGAGTGGGTGTGAAGAACTTAGGCCACCTTTTATTTAAAAAAATGAAATAATAAATGGGTGCGAATGGTTGTGTTACTAATGAGACCACTCTCACCAAAATAGGGTATTACCAACGGCCAAAAGCCCTTAGAAACATAAAAAATCAATAAATATAGAAGCATAATTTGTTTAATAAAAATCTAACAAATAAAACAAAATTATAAAGTAAGTGCAGAAAACAACTGTTATTGTAAAAGGCCAACAAGAACGATAAATTGAAAAGCAGCTAGCACTGGCATTCGGTCACGGACCATAACATAGTAATCTTCTTGTTCAGATTTCAGAAATCAGAACCAACAATGATCGGTGCATACTGCATGCATGGAAATGGTGCCACAGAAGGACAGTTACACATCACTTCCCAATTCACTCCTCCACTTACGCAAACAAAACATTACAAGGGGTGCTGGCACATGTCTTTATTTTTTAAGTGTAGATATATGTGAAATTTTCATCCAATGTATCCATCCATTATTATATCATAATATTGTTTGTCATCGTGAGCTTATCTCAATTGATAAAGACGCATAATATATGTAAGGCTCGAGATTCGAACCCTAGACAACACAAAAAAAAAAAAAAAATTGTTTACGTGTTACGTGATTGAATTAAGAGTCAATTTGATTATTGATAATAATTGAAAAGCGATAAGTTAGGCATTATACCTAAAATCTAAATCTCTAAATTGGTATTTTTTTTCTCATAAACATAAACCTTCATTTAAGCACATTCATCACTTCAATTTTGTTAGGCTATATGAATTTATTTTGAAAGAAACTTATAGCACTTGCTTATGAATACAAGAGAAATGGATCACTTTGAAAGACATTTCTTCGGATATGAAAGGTTTGATGAGATTTCAACCACAAAGCTTTTGATGTTGATTTGACCAAATTTGCAATAGAGAAAATATCCACTTGATGGAGGAGGTTTATATGCAACATATATTGCAATCAATCTCAAAGTTGATTCTTTTAGCCTAAATAAATTATTTCGACAGAGGTTTATGTGTTTTGAGTAAGAAGATATAATTAAGAGATTTATATCATGTTGGTAAAAATAAAAAACTTGTCTCTTTTTCTTACTATCACGAATCATATTATCTCTTAATTCATCGTGAAACACTCCGACCATATTATGATATGGTAGAGTGACACGTCGGCCTAAAACTTCATATATAAAATAAACACATTTTTCAATGGAGGTTCAGTTAAAGACTAAAATAGCTTGATTTTTTTTTTAAAGATTAAAAGTCGCATTTTTTATTGCAAGGGATCAAAATGAATCTCAATATTTTTGTTAGCGTCCAAAATAGGTCTTCGCTATATTTTTTTTATTATTTTAAGCAATATACTTCATACACTCGTTACCCCAAAATCAAACTCAAAATCAATTTTTTGCACCAGAATCAAATTCAATAAGTCGAGTTAAAAGATATTCAACAAACATCCAAAATCTCACACAAAAACGTTCCAAAATCATGTATAAATAATCAATGAATGTCACATCGTTTTAAATTAGGCCTCGTCTAAAATAAATTCATTAAGAAAAGGAGACTATGCCGGCCTTCTTATAAGGTCATATTCCAATAAGATGTCTAATTGGCTGCTCTCGATCGA
>Ga0228711_1001588_pt1 | contig 33761 bp, 23 predicted proteins | sample MedpolnodulmetaG_2_FD_177996 | JGI IMG/M metagenome (GOLD analysis project Ga0228711, IMG submission 177996) | Root nodule microbial communities from Medicago polymorpha collected in Santa Monica, California, United States - brown nodules | ecosystem: Host-associated > Plants > Roots > Nodule... | reverse complement strand
CAATATATTAATATAGAGAAAGTGAGTATTATCATACTAGATACAAGTGTGTGCAGATCACATAAATTCAGAACAAACAATATAGGTCACCATGAGATCAGCTAGCAACATCGAAAACTCAAAAAAATAAAAAATAAATTGTAAGGCACGACAAAAGAATATAATAATAACAAGTAATAATCAAAATATTCTCACATGATTACAATATAAAGCAATGATAACATCAAAGAACAATTGTAGAACTGAATAACGAAAAATAAGCAAAGACCAATTAATTTGATTATATAAAAGTAGCAGATCAAATTTAGCTATCATATAATAACCATCACGCAGCAAGATCAATCTTCAAATAGCAACAAAATAACAATAATATCAGGCATCCGATGGTAAAGAACCGAGAAACATCATATTTTGAATCACGAATTAATGATCTTTTCACAGATTCACTCATAAGAAATCAAAACAGAATATAACCATGAATTAACTATGAATTTAGCACATGAAAATAATAAATTCAGAGACAGAATATACTCAAAATCACAGTAGTAAATTAGAGCACGAATTTAGCATGAATTTATTAAATATTAAATAATCTTGGAAGTCTATGGAAAAACAAAAGTCATTCACTACCGTATGTTCATACAACCCTTATGGTGAATAGAGACTCCCCCATACCTCTAGTTTTTGCAAAATTGATGATTTCCTACGGTGAAATCTCACTTTAGGTTCTTCTCGCTATGCCTCCTTGTCTCTTCTCTTCACAACCCTAGTTTTCCTTTGATCCTTAATCTTTTCTCTGTTTTGTTTTGTTGTAACCTTTTTTCTCTAATTCTCTTCTCTACTTATAAGATCTAATTGAGTTTGTTACCAATCTTTTTTTTAGATTACTATATGTACCTCTAAATTTTGTTACTATTCTTTCTGTAATTACACCGTCTTGCTATTCACACTCTCCTATGCTTAAATCATTAAAGCACTACTCAACTCACTAACTACACCTCTTTTATACCAAACTTTACTAATTCACCTCCGTTCGCACTCTCTTTTCTTTTTCTCTCTAAAAACTTTATTTTCTTCCTAAACATTATTTTCTCTCACTCTTTAACCGACTAACCAACCCATCTAATTTCTCCTTACCTATTCTTCCAATAAATACGAATATTTCAATTAATATTACCTAACAACTACCGCTAATAATAACATTAATACTAATATTATCTAATAATAATATTAATAAACTAATATTAAAAATTGGGGTGTTACAGTCAACACCATCGTAAGAAATTATATTGTACATTGGTCGACAAAAGCCTCAAATCAGTAACGATTCATCATTGGTGTTTCGTCCCAAATACTTAATTTGGTTTTTAAGAAGAAAGCAACCTTGTTACTGTTTTTTTTCTTTTCAAATCCATGTATCAATGCTTCATTGATTTGCAATGGAATATTGAAGGATGAACTTGTTGTACGAACACCTGGAAGTAACATGTAAGCTATGACCCTAGAAAATGAATTGGTCAAAGTGATAATAGATTAAAGCCTCTTAAGCATGTGGATAATAGTTCAATTTTTGAAAAAAATCGTTAGAAGAATAAATTGATTTAGAAATCAATAGAGTAAGGCTTTTTGGTTAACACGGGTTTTGTTAAGCTATTGCATTCTTTTTTATAATATTATTGAAATACTTAATTAAAAAAATCAGTTTAATCTCGTTAAAATACAAAAAATCCTACTATTATAGGAATGATATCATGAACAACATAGAGAACTTGTATTGATATTATTTTCAAAAAAAAATACTGATAAACAAATGCGATAAAGTAAATATACAATTAAAACATAATAGAAAAGCATAAATGCTAATGTTAATGTCCATTTTAATGATAATAATAATAGTATAAATACTCCCTCCGGTCTCAAATATAAGAAAAGATTCTTTTTTTAGGTTCATTAAATAATTAATGTATCTGCTTTACAATGTAGACCAAATACATTAACTACTCAATGAACCTAAAAAAAGAATCTTTTCTTATATTCGAGACCGGAGGGAGTAGAAGATAGTGCATAAGTACTGAAGTGTAGTATATTTTTTCTTTCTGTATGCACGAAATTGAGAGTTTTTCATATTTTTTTGACAAATGAAAGTATTTCATATTATAAATTGATTAATGCTAGATTATATATATGATCTTTCCTCAACATAAAACTTAAACCTATAAACAATAAACATCATATTTAATATAACTTAACTTCGAGTGTTTCATAGCAAGATGAATCTGTATCTTATTTTTTTTCATTCTAATTAGTGGAACCTTAATTAAAATTTAACTTGGAAATGAGGATTATATAGAATCTGGTGAGGGGCATTAATTAAACTACGATGAGGGAAATTACTCCCCCTAAGATTGTAAGTTGGAAATGAGGATTATATAGTCTTCCCTTTTGTTCCATTCAAATAACAAAAAATTACACAATCCTCATTAATATAATAGATATAACACAGTGGCTCATTGCAATAAAATATTTAGAGTAAATTACACTCCCCTCCTCTCAAAGATGCTTGAAATACACTCCCCTCCCCTCTTATGTTAAAATATACACTCCCCTCCCTTGAAAAGTAAAATTTATACCCCTCCCATATAAGATGCTTGAATTACATCCCCCTCCCTTGATAAATAAATATGGACTACACTTTAATCTATTTTAACATAAATAAATATTTTTATAATATATATTAATTTTGAATCACCATTTAAAAAATATAAATTCGTTTCTTTATAATCTAAATGTCAATGACAATTAAATTTAAATCTTTTGTTATTAATTTTATAATTTAGAGTATAAAATTCACTTTTAAATAACCATATTTTTTAGTAATTTTTCACATATTTTAATTTTATTTTGGGTTGTTTGATATTTTATAATAGGATTTAAAATTTTATATTAATGAAATTGTGAATAAAAAATAGAGAAAGATATGTATTCAAAATTTGATTATATTAAAATGAATCCGCAATGCTATTTTTCTTTGAAGTGTGTTAGATTATTTTTTTGCTAGATTATTAGAAATAAAAAAAAATTATTGAGGGACTAAAGCGTAGATTTTAACTTAAGAGGGGAGGGAAATGTAATTCAAGCTTCTCTCAAGGGAGGAGAGTGAAATATTTTCTAATATGTTTTGAATAAGAGGGGAGGGGAGTGTAATTCAAGCATCTTTGAGGGGAGGGGAGTGTAATTTACTCAAACATTTATCTTGATTCTTCTCTCAAAAGACTAAGTTAGCGACTCATCCCTTTTGGATATCTGAAAATCTATAGTAAGGAAGTAGCATTAGCAATTAGATTCAAATGAAAAAGAAAATCAACCTCATAATCCATCCATCAAGTGATTAAAATTCCATGGTTTTTAAAATATAGAAAATGCCTTTTTATATCTTTTTTTAGGGAGGAAGAGGTAGATGAAAATAACGTAAAACAAATTGTCTATATATAGAAAAAAATCATGTCATGATCAATTTTGATTGGCGAATGAAAAATAAATGAGTCATGATCCATTTTGATTGGTTTATAAAGAAGCATTAAATGAGATGAGAAATTTGAAGATGCCATGTGTACTTTTCAGAAAAAATTAAGGCAAATGTTTATAATAGAAATAGAGATTATCATTACATTTTCAGTCGAGGCATAAAGTGTGGAAGATGTGGACAAATGACTATTCAACCCTATTGATTGAACGGCAAAGTTATGTTACCTTTCAATAAATCATATCCAACCGATAAATCAAATATACCCAATTAAGTCATGCCTCAATCCTTTTATTTTTTATGCAACTCCAGACAGTTTCTAGAAGACTCCGTGCCCCGTCGCACCCATCATCTACCTGACGCTACCGCCCTTCGTTGATCTATATGCAGCCACCGCCGTTCCTCCACCCGTTGTCCTACCTCCAACGTCCCATTTTTTGTTCAGTGAGTTAATACAGTTTTGTGAGGGTGGGGATTACAAGTTTGCGATTCAAAATCAATGCTCCAAATCAATGTCTAAAAAAAAAAATCAGAGATCTATTAGCAACACAACAAAAAGGTAGGACTTGGGAAGTAACAGCGGGAAGTACGGCAGCGCATGGGTCAACAGAGTGTGTGACGGATAATAAGAATTGACACATGGCTTAATTGGGTATCTTTGATTGATCGGTTGGTTGAAAGTTACGTAACTTTCCTAAGCCAAAGTTACTCAACCTGGATCCTATAAAAACACTGGGTCTGTTACACATTTGGTTACGGTTATAATGAAGGAATATGTTTTCCTTGACACTCCGACATTATCTTGCAATTGGTTTGACAAATAATGGAATCTTTTGACCAATGACAAAATGCCTCTTTCTGTTGTACAGACCCAACATAATAAAGAAAAAAGCAAGGCAATATGTTAAGGTATGTAACAAGAAACGTTTGCAAAGTAATTTTTGTTGTCACCAATGCACAAGAAACATGTATATGATAATTCTGGTAGGGAATATTGTTCAAAATTCTTAGGAATAGTAACAGAACCTTTCTTTCTATAAAATATATTTGATGATGTTATATAGACTGCATGAACTAAGATACATTAAACACCCCTTTTATAGAACATGTCTTCACGGCTACACATTTCCATGACCTCGGATATCCCAGCAAACACGATCAGCAGCTTAACATCCATGTGACTGGCTTTTCACAATATCGAACACCCACAAAAATGTTTTCTGGGTACATCATCTACTTTTTTCTCTGTTCAAGTCAACAAGAAATTTTTTAATATGCAATCACAACTAACACATATCTGGACACGATACACTTATTGTAATTAGGAAATAAAAGTGATTGAATACAATTGTATGTGTCGGTGTCGGATACCAGCAAGCATGTGTCAGACACCAAACAGGCGTTCAATATGAAGTGTTGGTGCTGCATAGGTCACAATACTTGGACCTAGTTAGCAACTACCGTTACCTAGTAAAGTAACTACATTGAGCTGACTCTTTGAAACATTGTGGTGCAACAAAAACAAATGGCTATCAAGAAGCCTTTTGAGAACGCATCTAAAATGTCAATGCAGACAGGGGGGTGCCACCTAACTAAGGTTTCTAAAATGATTCAAATTATATACATTTCTAGACTCATACAATTACAAGTGCTCAATGATTACTTTGGTGTCTCTATCGCTGCAGGGATGCCAACCTAGGAAACGTTCAAACCGCAAAGTTTTTGTAGATGTTAGACAAAGCAAAGTTTAAAGTTTGAACAGTTTCAAAACGGTGCAAACTGTAGGGGAGGTACGTGCTTTTAGGGAAATAGAGGGGGTGTGAGTGACATTTGTGTAAACCACTGGGGAGGTGCGAGCAATTTCCCCTAAAATAAATAATACGGCCCTAAAATTAAAAGGAGTAACTACATAACAGAACAAAACATATGTGAACACAACCAAAATTAATTAACTAGGCCTCATTTATAAGCTGTTATTTGGTAACTGAACTATTCGATCTTGTTGATTTAACAGAATAACACATTTTAGAATATCTACAGAAAATATCATAATATTGTCATTCTATAATATCTTAGAGGCGTTATTAATATCTTCAGAGCTAAGAGTTGTTTCCATATTTTAAGATCTGTCCATTGATAAGCTTGATAATTGACACAATCATATTTCAAAACACAATATGCATCATGTCCCTCAATCACAATAATACCAATACAATCGGATTATTTTAAGCTTTTAACTCTGTTCCTCCTTCCTTATTTAAATCTCTATTATTTCAACAGTGGCATAGAAGTATAAATACATTAACTTGACTACTTGACTATCAAAACAGTAATTAATAATCACACAATATACATCAGAGTAAAATCTACCTGTTTTAGCTTTTGCCAAAGATGGCTGAACAACAACATGCATGGTGATGACCCCCGTAGGAAGCTCACCAAAAGGTACTCTACATTGGCCCACCGTCTTGTTGTTCTCCAAAATTTTGCCAGCATTTATGAGTTTAATATCACTTGCTGCCCTTGGTATAATTTTCTTGTCTGTGAACAAAAGATACATATTTATAAATGGTAAGAAAAAGAAAACCGTTAAGAAATAAGGGTCAAGAACATAGCACTAAAGCAACGGTAATTAAGGGTGGATATTAAGTGATGAGTGGAGCGTAATATAATGGAAAGAAATGAAATAGAATGGAATGAAATGAAATGAGAGGGAATACACTCATCATTCCATTTTTTGAGAAAAAGACTCATTCCATCCCATCCACCCAAATTCAAGAAGAAATAGTGGAAAGTGGGTGGAATAGAATAGAATTATTCCATCTTATCCTATTTTAAATAATTCAAACAATTTCATTTCATTCCACAAATCCAAACATATCCTAAGGGAAAAATCACAGGAGCTATGCCCCATGCGTCCATAGTAAAAAAGTACAAAATAATCATCCATAATACAAAGAACTAGATAACCATGTAGACGGCAACATCCAAAGGGAGTATTCTATCAAATATAGGTCACTAAAGGGTAAAACATTTAGAAGAGGGTACAAAGAGTTATTACATCATATGTAGGACATTTGCATATCTGAAAGAGAGTTTAGTAACTGAAACAAAACCAGAATATCATGATACAGATATTCCAAAACATAATTACAAGTAGCCAATCAGTTGGAAGAAAAAATTTGTGCAATTTAACTCTGATCCAGTGTCTACTAAAAATCAGAAATCTAGGTGTACCTTTTCTGACAAAAAGTCAAAGATGAGATTTCTGGTCAACGGTACTAACTAGTGCCCCAACAGGTCTTCTAAATGCCTAAACCACCTAAGACGAGACTCAGCCAGCATTTTGATAATGAAACTATCGAAATTTTCTCTCTAAGGATTGTATTTCTAGCTTACTCTTTATCTTGTCTAATGTGACCATTCATTCATCTTAATACAATTACCAGTGGCGGATTACGGCAGCAAGCAAAAAACCCACTACATAAACATGGTATTGCAGCCTATGGTGGAAACATGGCGGATAAAATAGTTGTTGATGGCGGATTATAGCTTTACATTTAAATATATATTAACAATGATATCATTATACATAATGATGTAAAAAGAGCCAACATAGTCAAATTGCATCACCATAACAACCACAAGAAAGTGATGACATAGCAAAGTAAATAAACAAAGAAATAAAAGCCTCTCAGTGACCTTTATAACCATTTGCCAACCAAATCTAACCACTTATTTATAACGAAATGTAGCATAGACACACTTTTCCTTTATTGACTAATAGAATTCTTGTAATGTATTGACCAAATTTTGACCAAATCTTGTAGCATAGAACACTCAAACATAAAAATCACTTCACTTCAAACAAAATTTTGACCAAATGAATTTAACAAATCAAGTTCATTCAAATCACATTTATCAAAAGCGAAACCAAATCACGATAATCAATTGTTTTTGTTTTTATTTTGCATATCCAATTCCCATAACTCATTCAAATGCTTAAAGATATGGGTTGTTAAATATCACCACTGAACCTTTTCTGGATAAAGCCTACCAAATAGTTTCCATTACTAATCCAACAAATATTAATGTTTATCGGTATTTCCTGAAACGGTTCAAAAACCAAAAACAGTAAAGCTTTCTTTCTCTTTAATAACACAATCCGAAAAACTAATCTTATGACATCACATTCACTAATTTTCTTGACCAGATAAAGCAAAGAATCTTATGACAACACCTAATTCAACTACCCAATTGAATACAAAAGCATTTTTATTATAAGCAAATTTATCTAACTTCTAACAAATTGCACATATAGAACTGCAAAACAAAAATAAATTAACACACAACTTGCCCCATTTGAGAATAAACATATTAAAAATTAAAAACCTTTTTCCTCAAAACAGAATCCATTAACACCTCCACGAAAGAGCATCGAACACAATAAAATAAGAAACCCCTTCTATGCATAAGGGCTTCTTTGGATTGGCTTATTTGAACCTTTCTACAGGCATAAGCACTTGTGAGACTCTTCAGAAGAACTTATGAAAACAGCTTATGACATGTTCATAAGACGTTTTCAGCTTATTTTCACAAGTTTTCCAAAGATAGTTTATGAAAACAGTTTATAGCTAATAAGCAAACAATTTAACTCAATCTTGTGTTTTAGAAATAGCTTACACATAAGCGTGTATCATGATAATTATAAGTTGCAAATTAAACTATTTATCCAAACAAGGCCAGGCCAGTAGCACTGACACTCCAAACTGAAGGTGTATCTGACACGTGTCAGTACACTACACAAACACGACACTGACACATGTATTACATTCATTCACTTCCATTTTCTCAAATTACTATTGGTGTCTGACATGTGTCAGTGTCGTGTCCAATATCCAGGTCTATGTACCTGCATGTTAGTGCTACATAGCTATCTGCCCAACACCCAAAAACAGCAAAAAAAATCAATAGCAAGAGAACCTCAAACCCTATGAAGCATGAACACAGACACTGGACATGACACATCGACATAGATAAAATTTTGAAAAAAATGACATAGTTCAATATAATCACATGTGTCTGTGTCGGGTCGGTGTCGGACACTGGGACAAGCCTTCAATCAGAAGTGTCAGTGCAAGATAGCAAACAAAAAGAGCTGTATATCATTGACTTCATTCAAGCTCAAGAACTGAAATCACTAACACATCAAAACTATGATCAAAATATAAAAAAAATAAAAAACACCTACCAAACAAAAACTAAAACAAAACACAGATTAACAAAAAGTGATTAATTAACAAAACAAAAATAAAAGTGATTAATTAACCTTTGGGCCATTCAGCAAAAATCCTCTCCTTGAGCATAGAAACAGTTGAAGTTGGTGAATAAGAAAAGGGTCCAATATCTGATCCATCGTATATACGGAACTTCAGCTCCACCAATTCATCATCAGGCATCTCGAATCAACAACAAAGATTAACAAATTTAATAATAATAATAATTTTACAATAAGTGATTATAGAATAACTTCGAAGCTTTTCTATGTCATTTGAAAGTGTTGGTTTTGTTTTGTTTGTATTAAGCAAACATGGTGATTCAGAGAGAGAGAGAGAGAAAGAGAGTTGAAATGAAATAAGTGATTATTGAAATAAGTTGAGATATTTAAAAAGTGAAAAATTTGAGAGAGAAATAATAGATTCAGAGAATCTAAGAATAAGATAAAAATGAAAATTTGACAAACCCTATCTATCTTCCGATTTTGACGCTTTCTCTTTCTTTTCTTTTTTTTATTCAATTTTTTTTTTTTTATAATTAAAAAAAGTTTAGATGAGTTGGTTCGAGTTGGCAATGGTAAGGACCGATTTCAGAACTTCATCAACACGGAGTATTATAAATCATTCATCAAAAAGATACTTACACTAACAAAAAGATAAATCATTCGTTAGTTGTTAGTTTTTTCTTTAAATTTTTTTTTTTAATGAATTTTAACTAGACTAGATTTTTTTGGGTGAATATTTTTTTATTTATCTAGACTAGATACATTTTATGTTGAATGTATTTTACATTATCAACTAATCAACACAACTCAATTGAATGACATTAGAATAGTTTAATCTTGAATAAAATCATATAGCAGTACAATAGATATAGAGGCAACCGCTATTGTGAAGACTAAAAAGTTGTGCACAAAATAAACATAAATTCCACCAACATAAATAACACAATATCAACTTAATAATTATAATCAACTTTTCATTTCACAACAAAATAAACTATAATTTTAATCAAGATAATTTTCCATCAAAATCAAGTTCTAAATGTAATCAAAATAATACTCGATCAAAATCAAGCTCTAAGAGTACTTACAATGAAATCCCATAAAAAAAACGACATAAGCAAGTTCTATAAGTAAACAAAATGAAAAGTTATTAATCAAAACCATGTTTTCTCATAAAACAAAAACAAGAATGAAGGAAGAAAGGAAAAGAGCAAAGAAACAAAATGTACCACAAAAGAACTCTAACATAAACATTAAAGAAAGAGAATACAAACCTTTGCACATACACATATCACTTTGAGCAAGAATGGCATATTGTGAAATAGAGAAGAATAACTCGAGCTCGAAGAAACAACTATGAACAACAAATCACATGAGTTACAATATAAGATCACTCAAAAAAATGTGAAAGTACTAATATACCCTTAACAAGAATTGGCTAATTTTCAATTATTTTTAAAGATCTATCGTAAAACATCTGATTTCTAGATTAAAATAATATAGAAAATTTGGTTCAATTTGACCAGCTTCATTTGAAATTAAATGTACTTTATGGTTTTAATTTTTTAATTATAAATAAAAAGTCAAATGTATTTGAATCACATTGTGATCAAATACATATTACTTTTTTTTACTGATGTAGTAGCTTATATTGAAATGGTTTATTCAATTTTTATTGATGTATCATTGTTATATGTTTATATTTTGTTAAATAAGAACAAAAACACAGTAAAAAAAACTCACAGTTGAACAACAAAACACATGAGTTGCAATATTATGTCACTCAAAGAATGTGAAAGTACTAATATACCCTTAACAAGAATTGGCTAATTTTCAGTTATTTTTAAAGATCTATTGTAAAACATCTGATTTCTAGATTAAAATAATATAGAAAATTTGGTTCAATTTGACCAGCTTCATTTGAAATTAAATGTACTTTATGATTTTAATTTTTTAATTATAAATAAAAAGTCAAATGTATTTGAATCAGATTGTGATCAAATACATATTACTTTTTTTTACTGATGTAGTAGCTTATATTGAAATGGTTTATTCAATTTTTATTGATGTATCATTATCATATGTTTATATTTTGTTAAATAAGAACAAAAACACAGTAAAAAAAACTCATAGTTGAACAACAAAACACATGAGTTGCAATATTATGTCACTCAAAGAATGTGAAAGTACTAATATACCCTCAATAAGAATTGGGTAATTTTCATTTATTTTTAAAGCTCTATTACAAAACATCTGATATCTATAGTATGAAATTCAAATTCATACGGTGAAGGTTGTATAAAGGTTATTTGTGATTGTTTTAATAATCATTATGAAGTGTTGGTTAAGTGAAAAGAGTTTAGGCTTATAACATCAAGCTACACAGTTCAAATCCCCCTAGAGACTGTTTTACAAATGACTATTGACGACATTTTATTTAGGCTTAATTGCACTTTTCCCCCTATCTTTTGTCAATTGTGCGATTTTACACCCCCTCTTTTTTTTAGCGATTTTGCACCTCATCTTTTTCCAATTGTGCTTTGGTTCAAAATCATCATTAAAAGAGGGGAAAGAGGGCAAAAGATGGGGTGCAAAATTGCCAAAAAAAAGAAGAAGGGGTGCAAAATCGCACAATTGACAAAAGAAAAATAGGGGGCAATAGTGCAATTAAGCACAAGAAGGTTCATCTAACCAGAGAGGGGGCAAAACATAGAGTGCAAAATCGCTCAAAAAAAAAGAAGGGGTGCAAAATCGCACAATTCGCAAAAAGATAGGGAGAAAAGTGCAATTAAACCTTCTATTTAATAAAAGTTTTGCCTTCTTAAAAAAAAATATGTTTGAATTATTTTACCATCCACAAAAGTAGTACGAAATGATAAAATATTTAAAACAACTTTTTATGAGAAGTTATTCATACCAATTTTATATTTGAAGCTTTCCTTAGAAAATTATTTCTTAAAATAAGTTATACCAAAAATATGATATACTCTAAAATTAATATAAGAAACTATAATAAACAGACCCAAAATAGAGTTCTTTATATATATAAAAGGTTATTTCTATCTTGACAATTATATTGCTCTTTAGACATGTTAAATGTATTGAACAATAATTAATTATCATTCGGTAGATGCCTTTAAGCAATTACTAGGTACTTAAAAAGCAATCACTTACAATCTTAGCACCACCTTCCCTTATAATTTTGATTGCTTTTACTCCCTATGCACTGGGCTAGACCTATTTTCCCCTTTTTTCCATGTTACCCACTCCTCTCTTTTTATTGGACTGCACCCCGCTGTTTCATATTACAATACACACACTACCAAGTAATGATGAGAATAGGCTAAGCCGCTTGTCAGGAACATACGACTCGATTTCCTTAAAGTATGGTATGTCTTAGCTTGTTTATTAAATATATTAGGCTCAAAATTTTTAAAAAGGCATTAATTTAAATAGGGGAGACTAAGGCTTATAGAAAATATTTAAACATATTAAAAATATTTTTTGTAAGAAATTTTATAGGAGTATTTTATATTACTTATTATTTTTAAAAAACAATTTTTAATACATTCCGGCCTGTTTAGCCCGTGAATCATGTAGGGCCGGGCACGAATAGTATTTTTCAAGCCCGTATTGCAACCAAGCTTTTTGATCCAGCCTGATAAAAGTCAAAGCCCGCTAGGGCCGGCTCCAAACGTATCGGGTAACCCATTTTGACAGCTCTACCGCCAGTACACAACACTACCCATAAAATATATGTTGTTACTCTTCGTGAAAATTCAAATGACAAATAGCCAGAACATTTGTTCTCTATTGTTATTCTACATAGTGTTGTTATTACCATACGTCTTGAAAGCCAATTATCCATACCACCCTGACATGGTGGAATTGGTTACCGTAGCTCAAACATTTCACCTCTACCCAAATCAGTTCAAATATAATATATATGCTCCTTAAACATCCAGTTTCCTTTTGTTATACAACATGGTGATGTTCAATCACATTGTTCTTTATCAGACTTATTTATTGATAAATTCGAAAAAAAAACTATTTTTAAAGTGTCATATTTTTATGGAGTAAATTTTGGTGGTAGTCGGGGTTTGAATCCCAGACCTAATATATATTATGCATTTGTTCCTACCAACTGAACTAAGTTCACGAGGACTTTTAACAAAGTTATACAATTTCAAGAATTAAATTAAAATTTCATCTTGCTTAATAATGAAGCGTGGGTCAAACTCTAGTAATCATAAAATCACACCATTCTCAATCTTGTATATTCATTGGCATATAAATATACAGGATTCATACTGGATGATCAACTCATCCATCCATGATCCTTAAAAAAAAACTCATCCATCCATTTATGCATTATTAAACTAGCAGGAGACATTATAAATATCTTACTAAAATTCTCACTTAACATTTATGCACTATTATACTTTCTTCATTCATGTATCATAAGTTTTGAAATATAAAACGATGATGAGAAACTTCAGTGTTATAGACTGTCACAACATGTTATAAGATTATTATGATAATTTAAGTTAAAAAAAAGGGCAATTCGGTGCACTTAAAGCTCCCGCATACGCATGGTCCGGGAAGGGGTCCCACCATTTGATGTATTGTATGCAGCCTTACCTTGTTTTTACACAAGAGACTGTTTTCAGGACTTGAACCCGTAACCTTTCAGTCACATTTTCAAAATTCACAGGATCCATTTCCTTCACCATTACTCTATAGTCATTCAAACAAGTTAGAAGATTAGTTTGAAGATAAGTAATTTCTCACAAGCAATTGGGCTTTCTATAAGCAAGTCGGGCGGCATGTTAAGAAGTGCATATGCTCCTTTCATGCAGCTCCTACTGCTCCTATTGCTTGCCATTTAGAAGGATCTTCCACAAACTCCTCACTAAATATCATGCAAGAAACCCACTCTTTCCAAGTAGTTCTTCGATACTTATCTTCCTCCATCGACCTGGTCGTCAATAACTGATACACATAAACCATTTTCTGCTGACCAGGACGTAAAGCGCGTGCAATAGCTTGCTTTGTTTTTGAAGGGTTCCATTCATAATCCAAAAAAGTCACTTCAGAAGCTACTGTTAAGCTAATACCTTCAGCACAAGCGTTGATTGAAGCCAGAAGTATCTTTGAACCGCTGCGAGGATCTTCAAACTTATCAATCACTTTCCCTCATTCAAATAAATCTAGTTCACCGGTTAGTAGCAGAATCTCTTAACCATTTTGCCAATGAAAGTACTTGTCAAATAAATCTATTAAAAATCTCACAGGTGCAAGGTAGTGACAGAAGATAAGAACTTTTTCATTTTTTCACTACACGTGGGATTAGGCTCAGAACAAATCTTATTTTGGAACCTTCTCTAAAATCAAATTTGATTCCTAGCCTCTTCAATTCATCTTCGGTAAGAAACTTATATGCACATGTTGTTGTTGCTTTGATCAACCATGGATGTATCGATCCAAGAGTTATCAAAAGCTCTACCTAAAGTGGGTAACTGGTACAGTCAGCCATTTTTTTCTGCAGTTGTTGTAAAATCACATGTTGTTCATCAGACGCATTCATAAATTTGCAAACCAGGAAGTGTATCAGAAGAATTTCCACTTTCATAAACTTCGATATAACCGCTCGTGATCTTTTGCAACACATGTAGACCCTGCATTTTTTCCTCGTCATTATTCGAGTTAATTTTCTTTGCAACACTGTCCAAGAAGAATCTCCTCGCCCACGCCTGGAGCAAATGTTGTGCTTTCTTGTCTATGTTGCCTCTCCTCGAGTATTTAGAATCTAACTCTTGTAGCACGTTGTGAACAAATTTCAGTCTTGCTAAACAAAGCGTGTTGAAATATTCACAAAAATTGTTTTGAAACAATGTGCGAGAAAGCAATATTCTCAATTATGTTGGAAGTTCCATTAAGCATTTCCTCAACCTTGATTTAGTGCTTCTAGGATTGTGACCTTCATCAAGTATCAAGATTCCAGGGTTTCCTCTCAAAGTTTTAGCCATGTAATTTTTGTGGGCAAATTTTGTATCTTTAGATCTCATTAATGCTAAAAATGAAGTATAGCCCATGACAAGAACACATGGGTGTGAATGCCACTTTTTTAGCTTGCCAAGTCAATCCAAAACATGGTTTACATCACCGGAAGGTCTTGGAACTCCAAGAAGAACTGTAGGTTTTGGAGCCATTGAACGTCTCTGGGTTCGACGGCTATGGATAAGATACACGGGCATAGGAACCTTCTATTTTCTGAACTCTTTGCGCCATGTATAGAGTATATATAGATTTTGGTGCAAGGACTAATGGTATTTTCCCTGGAAAAAACTTCAAGTAACTTACAAGAAAATAAATTATGAATAAGGTATCTCCAGCTCCAGGAGCATGTGAAATGACACATCCACCACATGTTTCAGATCTTTCTTGCATGAGGGATGGTTCCATTTATTCAAATTGAGCGTAACCTAAATAGCCAAATAAGGTCGACCTCGTAAGCTAGTGATCAATTGCTACGTCTTTGAGTTGTAACGTCTAAAAAAATTGATTTCTTGGACTTTTCAACCCCCAATTCATAAAATTAAAAATGATAGCATGTACTTTTTTTTTCTAGGATAAGAAAGCATCTTTTATAGTAGGGTTTCGTTCAAGTTGGGGAGAAAAAAGCTTGTTTTATAAATTGAAAAAAATCAATTGAGAATAGTAACATGAAAATTGTGATTGTGATGAGAAATTTAAATGTTTTGCTTGACAAACACAATATAAAGAAAAATTCAAAAATAATACTCAAAAGAGAAGTTCTTAAGCATAAGATTATCATCAAACGGAAGTGGTGTAAGAATGAGCAGAGTACGCTAATAGATGTATATATATAATGGATGCTCTATTGTTTTTAGGGATCTTTGAACCCAGAAAAAATAGTAATTTTTTGTGGCCTGACCACGTTACATCCCTAGATAAAGACCATACTGATCCATGATTGCGTGCATATTTGATTATTGTTCTTAGATGTAATTTAAAACATAATTGTCGTATATGCATTGCATAAATTGAGTGAAACACCAACCATTGAGTGTCTATACATGTGAGAATAAGGGGTTTGAAATTAATTAACAGCGGATTTGATTATTTTAAGTCTTACTTTGAGTAAGCTGATGACAATACGTCATATCACGTTTTTAGTTATTAGAACATCCATGATGGAGATATCCATTTTTCCAACAATCTTTGTTAGGATTTTCTCCTACTTTATAATATTTATCTTTTACTATTCTCCTCCCAGTATAATTTTTCTTATGTTTATGTTATTTTTTCATCTCATTGTTCTTCATTTTTTGTATGAGTACTTCTTTTTCCTACTCATAATAAAGAGTGAAAGATACTCATTAATTTTTTACTATATTTTGATTTTATTTACTATGCTTTGTGGCATATAAGAAAAAAATAATGTTTTTTTTAACAAACTAAAATTAGATATATTAAAAAAAATAACTGTGAAAAAAATAATGTTGTTGAAAATTTTCATTTATCATGGAACAACAGAAAAAACTAAATTTATCAATATTTCTTTCATTTGTTTTTCTTAAAGGTTTATTTTCTTATATATTAACAAAAATTTGTTGCAACTATTTTGAATGTCAAATAAACATTTACCAATTTTAAATCAATTATCGTATGGTATGTATTATTCTTTGGACTCTATCGATACTTTTTTTTCTCTCTTTATACTTTGAGATTATTTATTTTTAATGGAAGTGTTACTTAATTATTATTATTAATTATAATAATAACAATTATTATTTTATTGTTGTTATTTTTTTTTTTTTTAAGTCCAAAATGAGATATATATTTTGTTGTTGTTATTATTGTTGTTGTTGCTATACTATCAGAACGGATGTCCACGGATATATATAGTAGTTAACTCTTTTCATTTTGATAAAAATATTGTTAATGTCATTCTCACATTCATATGAATATTTGTTAGAAATAAATTAATTAATATTAAGGTATTTAAGATATTTGCAAATATCAATGTGTAAAATGTATTTTAGACAATAAAAATGCATTATTATAAAAATAATTGAAATTATGTAGCATTTATTCCTTAAATTTTATTATTAATAATTGTGCCATTAATGATCATTTAGCAAGTGATCCATGTGAGATCTGGATATAGAGACGGTGACCGGAACACGACATATTTTCACTAGGTATCTAAAATCCGGGCAGCAACCAAATCAATTTCTTTCTTGCAGGATGGTGACAATGTTATCTCTGATCCCACGGATATAGAGACGCATATTCTCTCTTATTTTCAGGCAATCTTTAGCATGGATAACAATTGTGTTCAATACTCTGGTGGATGAAACAATTCCTTCTTTAGTGACAGATGCTGATAACCAAATGCTGATGCGTTTTCCTTTGCATTACGAGATTAAGGAGGCGGTGTTTGCTCTTAATGCGGATGGGGCACCGGGTCCTGATGGGTTTGGTGGCCACTTTTACCAAACTTTTTGGGACGTGGTGGGCAATGATGTGGTTCTTTTTGTTCAAGATTTTTTTCCTTCGCAGTGAGGTACCGCCCAATATTAATTCGAATATGAGCATGATACACCCCCACTATATAAATACTACTAATGTGTGTGATCATCTGGTGTGGGACTTTCACTTTTTTCAATTCACACAACACTTGTTCTACCTAACATGAGAATTTGTGTTTAGTCTTTTAACTCAATTTCCACACATATTCCAACAAAACTTAAATATAACAAATTATTATTTTAAGTATTCTAAGCTCAAATAGAACATCTAAAATGAGACACATCGTAGTATATATGAATTAAGTCAAAATTTATTATTTCTAATTTGAAAAATGTGTGCTCAAACTTTATGAGACCAAAGAAAGGTCACGTAAAGCTTATCACAAAAAAGGTTATGTAAAGCAAAGACTGTGTTTTGAAAGGGAAAATAAAAAGGAATTTAGGATTGTATTTAGGACTGTGTTTTACCAAAGGGTGATAATCATGAAAAACCCTTTTGATTATCTATATATCGCATTTATTGATACAAGGGCAAATGTGAAAGATAATTTTGACATAGTTCTTCATTTTTTTTATGACTTTGTAGCCAACAGTACCTTCGAGGGCTAAATAATTTACGACTTTGTAGCCAACGTTGATCATTATTTTTTTTTTTAAAAAAGGTAGAAATTTATATAATTTATAGAACAGATAAAGTAGCAATAAAAATATGACTTACACTAACATCTTATTGAAATATATAATTGTTTGACATAACTTCAAATGAAGAGTACATTGACATGGAAACAAAATATAAAATCCAAATTTAAAGCTTAAGTGATGAATCCAGCATGGAAAGAAAACATAAAAATTGAATTTAAAGTTTGAGTGACAAATCAAGCTCAGAGGATTCTGAATCGGAGTGTTCTTCATTGTTTGGCTCTTGATTATCAACATCATCTGTGGTAGAAGTAGGAGCCACAATAATTTCCTTGTCTTTGTTTGAGTTTGAACTTGTAGCAATATTTGTAGAAGAATCTCCATAGTTTAGAATAGCCCTAATTTTATTACCATCTTCGATCTTTGAACTAGTTGCACCACCAAAACCTAGAATTCCAACCCCACTATTATTACCCTCAATATTATTTCTCCATCTAACAAGAGAAGGGTTCAATATCTCGTTCAAACACAAAGACCCATGACCATACCCAACATTATGTGGGGCAATTTTGGCGCTAGTATAAGGTGGTTTTTGAATCATTGATTCCATTCTAACCCCAAGCGGCCTATATTTATAAGGTGTAAAAAGAGTACTATGATAACTAAAATAAGGGTTAAAGTGAGGTTGCGCCCCCAAACCTAAAGGATTTTGATCATACCTTTGTTGACGTTGCTTTTCTAATGCACGTTCCCTTTTATGGGCATTTTGGTGCCCACCCAACGCTTGTGCAGTAGAAAATTTTGCCTTGCAAAACGTGCATGAAAAAGACCTTGAATCCGAGTTATTTTGTTCATTGTTGTTATCTCCTTGCCCTTCGTTGTTGTCATGTGGAAAACAAGATGCTGAACCAGCGGAAATAGGGCTAAAGAAATCGCGCTCTTGCACCTTCGACTTGCAAACCGAGTCGTCTTTTGATAGCTTTGCGAAATCGAAAGACTTGTTGGAATTGGTGTTTGAGGATTGATGTTGTTTGTTCTCATCTTCTTTGACTTCATTGTTTTTATTAGCCAAAGAAGATGATGACCCAGATTGATAAGGTCTAAATAAACTTCCCTCATGCATCTTAAACTTGGAAACCGAATCATCTTGCGATAGCTTAACGAAATCGGTAGCCTTATTGGAGTTGGAGTTTGCGGCTTGATCTTCATTCGCCTTCATGTTCACAATTTCTTTTGTGTGGGAAGAAGAATCATCTTGATCTTGTGAAGTGGCAGAGAGGGTAGTGGATTTGGATGCCATGGTACAAAGTAAGTATCGCAAACAATGCCTTTGTGGTTTTGATGTGATGACAAGCTCTTTTTTTTAGGGTGATGTGATGAGAAGCTTATTAGAAGAGTTAATTATATAGAAAATATTTGAGTTAATGCAAATGTGTTCTTTAGGAAAAAGGACCGAAATATCTTTAGGAATATGAATTCAAAATCTGAAACGATGTGAGAAAAAATATTACACCGATTGGTTTGTGCATGAATATCTCTGCCTTCCTAATTTGGTGATGTAATTTTGTCTTCATTAATGGAAATATAAGCTTTTAAGAAGGCTTATTTATTTATAAAATATCTAAGTTAATGCAGATATCTTTAAGAATATGGAATGAAAATCTGAAACGATATGTGAAAGAAAATCGTACCGATGGATTCATAATATGGAATTTAAGTTAACCTTGCTTCTTTAATGATCGATATGTCTATATTTTCTTCAACATGGGTTGGGTTAATACTTCAAAAGTTAAAAATAATTAATGGCTTTAAATTGTGCTTGATCAAATCTTATTGCTTTCTTGACCCACATAAAAAAGGGATCTTATTACTTTTTGTCAAAAAAAAAAAAGTATTGCCTTTCTTTTGTTTGGACAAAATTCAAATCATAGTACAAAAATAATAAAATTCAAATATTATTCCTTATCGGTAAATTCAAACGTATTTTTTTGACGAAAAATAAATTCAAATATTATTAACATGCCGTTCCTACGAATTCCCAGTGGCAGAGCCCATAATGGGTTGGGGTGGGCCACGGCCCATCCAGAAAAATTAAAAAATTAACAATCATAAATCTATTTCTTAAGATTTTATACAATTTTGTGTCGGTTTTAGGTTTCGACTGATCCAAATTTCCGCAAAATGGTGTAGTGACCCACCTGAAAAATTTATATAATTTAATTATAGGTCTATTTTGCGAGACTTTAAACAATTTTTCAATAGTTATAGTTTTCCGCAGTTTCAAAAGTGACATACATGATTTTTAGTGGCCCACCTGAGTTTTCTTTTTCTTTCCTGGCTCCGCCACTACGAATTCGGATGCTCGGCTCTGTAACTGAAAAGAGATCCGTAATAAAATAAAAGCGTATTTTTTTTAAAGAACAATGTTCTATTTAAATTTTTTAAAAGATAAATACAATGTGTCGTATATATGCAGTACACGCAAAGGTAAAAATCACTACCGTATACATGAGGAACCTCAAACCACCCTCCCAAAAAAGCACCCACCTAACATCAAAAGCAAGAGGACCCAATTATTGGGGTATTACTTAGTAGTACTATTGGGCTATAATTTTTTTGGTAGGCCCATACCTTGCGGAGGCCCAACTACATTGAGCTGTTTGCACACCCAAGATGCTTGGAATAAGTTTACGGCTTATTTGGCCGAAAATAAAATCAAGAAGGCCTTAGAGGCTGAGTTACAACAAAAGATGGTTATATGAACTATTGGAAAAAATGTTGTCGAAACAGTTGGTGAAGAACCAAAGGAAATAATGGTTTAGGGTCAAAAGCTTGACTTTATTTTTGATGAAGATCCTTTAGGTTTTGAGAAAGATCCTTCTCTTGAAACCAAAAAGATCCAGGCTCAAGATCCTTTGGAAAAAATTGATTTGGGGGATGGATCAATTAAAAGGCCAACTTACATAAGTTTTAAAATTGGCCCAAAATTTAAGGTTCAAATAGTTGCACTTTTGAAGAAGTACAAAGACTGTTTTGCTTGGGATTATAATGAAATGCTTGGATTAAGCAGGAATGTGGTAAAATTGAAGTTACCAATTCGGCCAGACAAGAAACCAGTAAAACAGCTTCCAAGAAGGTTTGCACCTCAGATCATGTCGAAGATTAAAGAGGAAATCAAAAGACTACTCAAAAGCAAGTTTATTAGAACCGCAAGGCATGTTGATTGGTTAGCAAACATTGCTCCTGTAATTAATAAAAATGGAACTCTTAGAGTTTGTATATACTTTAGAGACAAAACAATGCTACACCAAAGGATGAATATCATATGCCAGTGGCAGAAATGCTAGTTGATTCTGCAGCAGGATTTGAATACTTGAGTATGCTCGATGGCTATTCTAGTTACAATCAAATTTCATCGCTGAAGAAGATGTGTCTAAAACATTATTTTGGTGTCCAGGAGCTTTAGGCACGTACGAATGGGTAGTAATTTCTTTCGGCTTAAAGAATGTTGAGTAATGAATTCAATGTTTCATGATTTTGTTGATGAATTTATGTAGATTTACATTGATGATATTGTTGTAAAGTCTTCATTGGAAGATGATCATTTAGAACACCTTCGACTATCATTTGAAAGAATGAGAAAATATGGATTGAAAATGAATCCACTGAAATGTGCCTTTGGTGTATGTGCAGGTGACTCCTTAGGTTTTGTTGTGCACAAAAAAGGTATTGAAATCAATTAAAATAAAACTAAGGCTATTTTGGAAACTAAGCCTCCTTCGACAAAGAAGGAACTTCAGTCCTTGTTGGGAAAAATCATTTTCTTAAGAAGATTTATCTCTAACTTATGTGCAAAAATACAAACATTTTCACCACTACTTCGATATAGGACAATTTTAACTGGGGGCAGGAACATTAAAAACCTTTTGATGCGATCAAAGATTATTTGACGAAGCCTTCAATTTTATTGCCTCCATTTAGAAATAAAAGCATGAAATTGTACATTTCTACATCTGATTCAACAATTGGAAGCACGTTAGCTCAAGAGGATGAAAATGGTGTGGAAAGAGCCATATATTATCTTAGTAGAGTATTAAATGATGTTGAAACTAGATATAGTCCTGCTGAAAATTGTGTTTATGTCTGTATTTTCATGTTCCAAACTTAAGCAATATATAACGCCTGTAGTTGTTTATGTTTATTCGTATTTTGATGTTATTAAACTTATGTTGTTGAAGCTAATTTTACATAGTAGAGTTGGAAAATGGGCTTTTCCTTTATCTGAATAATAGATGTTTCACCCGCGCTATCGCCCGAGTCTGTTATCTCCATACTCTATTATTTGTTAACAAATATTCTTTAAATCGTTATTAACATATATGTCATCTATGTTCGCAATAGGACAATCAAGTATATATGGTAAACTAACAACACATTTCAGCAAGGATCTATGTAGTCGACCGCAATCACCTAGCACATATTAGAAGCAACACATGTTGACACAATCCCATTCAGTCAAAGGTTTGATGTCATTAAAAAAAATCAGAATATATATGAATATGTATAAGACAAAAAAATTGATACAAATTAAAACACCAGAAGCTACATAAGTGAAAGTTAAAGTTTTAATTGTTGCATGAATATAATTTTCCAGTCAAAGTATACAAACAGTTGGGTTCAGCAGAGAAACCAACTCCCATATTCCTAAGCTGCAATTTCTGAAACAAAAGAAGGTTATGCTTAGCATTTTGAATCTTAGTGAAGGATGACCCAATCATCATTTTGAATCTTACAGAAGCCTCATAATCCTTACCAACCATCCCAAAATAGACCCTACCATTCTTTTACACAACTAAAACCTCAACATCATTGTTATTAGGATTACCTTAATATCATTGTTATTAGGATGCCAGAACATGACATATCATGTAATTTTTTCTCTTGGCTACAAAATAGTACAGTATATTCAATAAGCAAGTTTCTGTATTTTAATTGTGTCTGCAATATTATAAATTTGTGGTATCAAACTAAAGCTGGAAAGTTTCTTTACTACACACATATTTTTAGGAAAAAGAACATTCAAAAAGAAGAATATGTAAGCATGCACTTAAACATTAATACCAAAATGAGGTATTAATAAACATGTATGCAATAGAAACTGTGGTACTAACATGAGGTTTCGATAAACATATATGCGCTTAAACATTGTAGTGATCTCTAGATCTTGCACACAAACATTTAAGTGATCTCAAAGACCCTGCAACAAACACATGCATGATAACATAGACATATTTTTGGAAGAAGAAAAAAGACCCTGCACTTAAACACAAACAGAAATACAAAAAAAATAAACATATGTATGAAACATAAACAAATATTGACATAGTAGCAACATAAACAATTTAAAAATATAAATTAAAGCATAGTAACAACTATTCTAACTTATATAGGATGTATCAAAACATATGCATACATTTACCTTGGCTTGGAGATATCAAATTAAAAGTATTATGTGAGAAAGTGATAAAATGATATAAATGATTTTAAAAACCAACTTTATATATCATCATAAGCCCATTGAAAACATATTTGACTATAAATGCTAGTTTTCTAGTCAAGACTCTCAACTGCAAATGTAACTCAATCACAAACACTTACACATAAAGAATTAGATATACATAGATAAATCAAATGACAGGCATCCGAGCTACACGGAAACCAAAATATTGAGAAGTAAAAGTATGAACCAAAACACAAAATATACAACAAAAGAGCATTAATAGAAAACAATGTGACCCACTCTAGTTTTTCTTTTTTGTCCCTACAAAAGAGAATCCTCTTTAGATAAAAAAAAAATATATTAAAGAGAATCCTCATAATTTTTAGAAGGCTTGAGGCAAGTGACATTTTGAACTCGACGCCATTTTAGATTGAAACTATTAGTGATAGAAAGAGGAACAATAAACTTTCACTTACACCATGAGGAACCTCAAACCACCCTCCCAAAAAACACCCACCTAACACCAGAAGCAAGAAGACTTAATTATTGGGGTAGTACTTCGTAGTACTACTGGGCTATAATTTTTTTTTAGACCCATACCTTACGAAGGCCTAACTCCATTGAGCAGTTTGCACACCCCAAGGTCCGGCCCTGATTATAATGAATATCATAAGCACAATAACCCTTGATTCGAATTTCAATTATATGGCCCATATATAATATATTTTGTAAAAAAAAGTATATGGAACTGTTAGTTTGTAATTTCGACAAGCTCAATTAATGCGGTCAACAGTTGTTGACTTTTGACCTTTCAGGAATCAAAGTCGTTATGGGGATTTCGACAGAGTCTGACTTAGCGTGTGAAAGAGTCTAAAAGCTCTGAAGTTTGACAAGACGTAAGCCACGTTGAAAGCCATCGAAGTCAAAGCAGTTACTGTCAAAGCGGGAAAAGTTTGAATCCAAAGAACAACGGTTTCCTTGATGAAAACGTGGGAGACAAACGGTTTCTCGATGGAAGAAGTGTTGATCGTGGTAGTTAGCCTTTTTAAAATTATTTTGTTATGCATAAATAGTAGTTTTGCATATGGAAAATGGGTCAAAAATCATTTATAGAAATTCTAAGCACTTAAAGTACCAACGTCTAGAGAAAAGAGTCATACATAATGTATGTAATCTGATTTGTCGAACCACCTTTATTTTAATGCAATGCAATTTACCTTTTCTTTAAGTTTCTGTGTTTTAAACTTATAGTTTTTACTTGAAGGTGAGAAAAACACAAGAAGGGGGGTTGAATTGTGTTAGTTTTTTCTTCGTTTTCTCCTAAGCTGAAATCACTGTTCAGAAGCAGATAGAGTTCCGCTTTTGAAGTGATGTTCAGAATCTAGTTGCAGCGGATAAAATAGAGAGAGAGAGAGAGAGAGAGAGAGAGAGAGAAGAAAGACACAAAGCAATTATACAGGTTCCTTCCACAAACCGAAAGTAGTCATGTCCCCATTGCACTTCCAAGGAGAGTTCACTAAAATGTGATATATGATTACAACTACTCACTGCTAAAACTAGCAAGAGACTTCAAACTACTCAAGCACAACTGCAAGAGATTTCCTATGCTCAAGAACTTAATCAAGAGACTTCCTATGCTCAAGCACAATTGCAAGAGACTTCCTATGCTCAAGAACTTAATCAAGAGACTTCTATTCAAATAGAATTACAAAGAAATTTGTTTGAGGTTGAACACTTGATATACAACCAGTGGTGTTCACAATACAAATTAGATACAGACTCTTTAAGACTCTAGAATTTCTAAGATATGAAAGTTGTTAAGAAATTCTAAGTGAACTTTGATGTGAAACAATTTCAGCAGAGTTTTCGCACTTGTAAATTGTTGTGTGAGTCTTACTATTCTATATGTCTTCACTTCTTTATATAGAGGTGTGAAAGAGACGTTGTATAATTCCAGCACTTCAAAAAGAGTCGTTTGAAGCTTGATCAAATCACCAATGATCTATTGCTTGATTTGGTTATTGTCCTATGAGGGAGCAATTTCAAATTAATTCCCAATATGGAGGAACACTATTGCAGGCACAACTGTTGTTCTTGTACTAGCAGACATAAAAACAGAGTAGTGGACATAGTGGCTGTACACTTCCTACAAATATCCTTTTTCAACTCTCTCCAAAGAATAAGCATCCAAAGCCTTCAAATCCTTTTGAACTAGTCGTTGCTTCATATTTCTAGTCTTCTCTGATGATAGGCGTGATTAAATCATCATTTGAACAACATTTGAAAAGCTTCAATCTTTTAGTTTCTGATGTTCTTCAGACCTTCTGATGACGTCATCTTCTGGTGAACTAACTTTTGATGAGGAGAGTGCTTTTGGACCTCTTGTCTTCATAATTTCTACTCTTCAGAACTTCAAGCTTCCTTCTGTTGATTCAAATGCTCTCATTTGTTCTTCCAGAACCTATGCTTAAATAAGACATTGAAATTTTTTGTCTATGGTCCTGCACGCTTGAACAAATATTAGTATATCCAATTGACAATTTTTAATACCTTGTTATCATCAAAACTCAAAGGGTAATGTTAAACACATTTTGTTCCAACGTTACTTACATTTACTGCGTTTTCTTTTGTTTTATCCCTTTTTCTGTCGAAAGACGCCATAGAGATGCATCGTGTTCATAAAGCAACCTATGAATTTGATGAACGTTCACTCATTTTCTGGAAAAAAATTGCACAACATGTCCTAGGATTTCTGGTTTGATCCTGCTTGTAATAACAAAAACCAACCCTTCTTGTTTACCAAAAACACCGGTAAACAAATTGGCACACCCCGGTGGAACCCTGTTTGTGCAATTTTTGGAAGCAATTTCCATAACTTTTCAAATATTTTTCTAATTGTTCTTGTGAAAACCGTTTTTTGGAAATCTGTAACTATTTTTTTTAGTAAACTCTTTTTCGGAAAAACTCAAGTCTGTGCATGTATTTTAGAAGTGGTAAAGCTATGAAAGCAATGATTAAACCCACCAATAGTAGTGCTTCAACGTCATCACAATCCTCTTCACAACTACAATCTACACAGGCATCTTCTCCAACAGTGGGTGCTAGTTTATCAACGGTCGTGGGAGCAACCATGGCTATGCCGGTTTCAACAGAAATGGGAGTAATCGCTCCCACAATTGCTCCGATAACAACCGCTGCACTGACACAACCAGAAATGGGAACCTTTGTGCCTCCATTTACTGTTGGTGTACCCGTGTCTACTAGTATTCCTGCCTCTCCTAACCCTCAAAATTAGGGCTAGATTTGATGATAGGTTCATTACCATGCGGAACCTCTCTTGGGAACAGCCGTATGGTATGCCAACTTTGATGATGGCAAATTTGCATAACAATGTTTCTGCATTTACAGATCATGCAAATCCATTCACACAGTTTAATACACATAGTCATTCAAGTTCTAGCATTTTTGGCAGAAGTGCTCTACCATCCTTAACTACGGAGTCTATGATGTTGTTAAGGCAACAAATGGATGAGAGTAACCACGAAATGGTTAATTTGTTAACACAACAAATTGATACAATGTTTAATCCTTTGATTCAAGACACAAACCAAAGTTATCAAGCCTTAGCCACTCAAATGGGGAGAATAGAATATTTCTTCGCCCATCCACAAATTGTTCATCAATAGATTCCTCAAATCCAACATATCCCACATAACCAAAAATCCTCAACCTTTGCAAGTGGTTGAACCTATGGTTCAGAGGCAACAACCCGTGCCTCAACCCTTTCCTGTCGAGCCAATAATGCATGCACAACCAGAAATGATTTTGGTGAATCTGAATCAGGATACATATGAAGTTGTTAGGAATGTCTAACAGCAAAACATTGGAGCACATCATAAAATAGCCAATTTGGTTGAAACTATTATGGCTCAGAATGGCTTAAACATAGGGTTACATAGCCCAAACTTTGTATCTCCTTTGTCAGAATATGTTTTACAAACTGAACTTCCTAGGGGTTGGAAAATTCCTATGTTCACAACGTTCGCTAGTGATACCAGTGAATCTATTATCGAAAATATAACACGATATTTGACTGAGGCTAGAGATATAGCAAATAAAGAGAATTTGAGATTGAAGTTTTTTCCAAATTCTCTGACAAAAAATGCCTTTACGTGGTTCACCACACTTGCACCGCATTCCATTCAACATTGGACTCAATTAGAAAGGTTATTCCATGAACAATTCTACATGGGCCAATCTAAGATAAGTCTGAAAGAATTGGCGAGTGTTAGGAGAAGAGCAACTGAATCTATTGATGATTTGTTGGGTATTTGAGTATTGGCTTCATTGTTTCTAAAACAAATACTTATGTATGATGTTGGATACGATGTTCCAACATCTTGGCACAGTTCAGTGTGCCCTATTTATGTGGCTTAGTTTACGCAATCTTTATCTTATTAAGGAAACCACACCATATTTCTTGTTCACCAAGTATCATATTTTTGTCCATAATCAGTTGGGTGATTTGTTTCTAAAATATAGACAATATTCTAGGATTCCTTGGTGGTATGTTTGGCGGTTCCTAAAGATGTTCCTACTTTTTAGGAGTTACCATATTTGTTTCTGATTTGTTGCGTGAGGTTCCATGAAGATTTTATTCATGTGACTGGTGGTCCAAGAGACCTGTGTTTCCAGAAGAAATATATTTTTCAGATGGAAAATTTTATGTGTGAAATATATTTTCAAAAGAGATTTTGGAAAATATATTTCTGAAGAATATTTGTTTCAATATATTTCTAAAAAGAATATTTGATACAAATATATGTTTAGCCTATTACGAAAAAGCCCATGTTGTTGAATGGCTATATAAGGAAGACTCATACCTTAGTTTTATTTACCAATTCAATAGTTTTGAATTGAGTCTTTAGGCTTTCGACTTGTGCTTTATTTGTGAGCCTCTCTTTGTATCACCTTGATGCATTGAGCAGGACCTTTAGTTGAGTTGTAATGGATCAAAACCATTGATTGATAAAAGAGTCATTTTTAGCGTTTTGAGTCGTCTTCCATGTGTGTTCTTCTCTTGTATCGTTTATGATGCAAGTCTAAGACTGTTTGTTAATTGTGAGCCTTTCTTGTATCACTCTGATACATGTTAAGGACTGTTTATTGAGTTGTAAACTCGTGTTCACTACACCAAAGCTGTGAAGCATGGTGTTAGGTAGTTTCTTTGAAGGTAACTTCATCTTTTTGTTTGTGTTTAAGTCTGATAATCACAGGGGATGTGATTGATTGTAGAATAGTGAGATGGGATCTCAAATCTAGGAATTCCTAGGTTGAAATCAATACGGGTAGGTCCTAGGTCTAGAGTTGTAAACGAGGAGTTTGCTGATAAACTTAGAATAAGGACTACAGTAGTGGATTTCCTTCCTAGCTTGGTAGCCCCCAAATGTAGGTGAGTTGTGCCGAACTGGGTTAACAAACTCTCTGTGTATTTTACTTTCTTGTCATTTATTTTCTTGCACATTTTATGTTTGTTAGCATGACGTTGGAACATTAAACGCAACATCTGTTTTCTGTGTTTCTGGTGTTTGAACTTCACATCGAACATCTTCTAACTGATGCACTAGAAATTCAACATTTGTTATGTTTGCCTTGATCTGTCTGTTTTATGCTAGCTCGATGTTAAAACATCTTACTCGACATTATGTTCGTATCTAATGTTGAAACATCGTATAAAACATCAAAAAGCTAACCTGCCGGAATGTCATGATTACTTGAACAAATTCAGATTGCTGAAGGCTAGATGTTTTACTCAAGTGGTCGAACATGAGTTAGTCGAAATGGCCGCAGGTGGCCTAGACTATTCCATCAGGAAGAAATTAGATACTCAACACTTGAGGGATATGGCCCACTTGATTTTCTTTCAATCCTATCACCAGCATAATCAGCATCACCGAATCCAACCAACTTATAATCTAAGGATTTCCTGTAGAGGAGTCCAAGATTAATTGTTCCTTTCAAATACCTGGAGATTCTCTTAATAGCAGTTAAATGAGATTCTCTAGGATCTGACTGGAATCTTGCACACAAGCACACACTGAATAAAATATTCGGCCTACATGCAGTAAGGTATAACAAAGAACCAAACATACCTCTATACAGCTTCTGATCTACCTTTGATCCAGTATCTTCTTTGCTTAAGGTGCAGGTAGGATGCATTGGTGTGTTCATCACTTTACAGTCTTCAAGCTTGAACTTCTTCAGAAGCTCCTTAGTGTATTTTGTTTGATGAACATACACCCCATCTTTGCTTTGATTTATTTGAATTCCAAGCAAGAACTTCAATTCTCCCATCATGCCCATTTCAAATTCATCCTGCATTAACTTAGAGAACTCCTTGAAAAGAGATGCATTAGTAGAACCAAATATTATATCATCAACATATATCTGCACAACAAAAATGTATTTCTCAAGAATCCTTCTGAAGAGTGTTGTGTCAACTTGACCTCTTTTAAAATCATTTTTAATTAAGAAAATACACAATCTATCATACCAAGTTCTGGGAACTTGTTTAAGACCATATAGTGATTTCTTAAGTTTATAAACATGGTCAAGATGCTTCAGATCCTCAAAACCAGGAGGTTGCTTGACAAACAATTCTTCTGATATCACTCCATTGAGAAATGCACTCTTTACATTCATTTGATATAAAATTATGTCATGATTTACTGCATAGGATAGAAGTAACCTGATTGCTTCCAATTTTGCAACTAGAGAAAATGTTTCAGTATAATCAATGCCTTCTTGTTGACTGTATCCTTGAGCAACAAGTCTAGCTTTGTTTCTGACTACTTCACCTTGTTCATTCAGCTTGTTTCTGAATACCCATTTTGTTCCAATAATGTTCTTCTGCTGAGGTTTGGGTACCAGATCCCACAGATCATTTCTTTGAAACTGATTGAGCTCTTCTTGCATAGCTAGTATCCATCTATCATCTGATAGTGCTTCATCAACTGTAGTAGGTTCTATCACTAATAACAATCCTATCATAGACTCTTCTTGTCTCAAGTATGATCTTTTTCTTCTGGGACTTGCTGAGAACCATCTTGAGCTTCATCAGAAGCTACTTCATCTTGAGCTTTTAGTGTGACTTCAGCTTCTGGAATTTCTTCATATTCAGCAGTCTGATCAGGTTCTGAAGTATCTTCAGGCACCTGTATATCTGCAAAACTTTCATCTTGCTTTAGAGTTTCATTTCCGAACTCTTTATCATCAAATTTAACGTGCATTGATTATTCAACACACAGTGTTTCTGAATTATACACTATGTATGCCTTTGACCTTTCAGAGTAACCTAAAAAGATTCCTCTTTGGGCCTTGGCATCAAATTTCTTTAGGTAGAGCTTGTTGTTTAGAATGTAACAGGTACATCCAAATTGATGAAAGTAAGAGATATTAGGTCTTCTTTCCTTCCAAGATAGGTCTGATATAGATTCTATTTTGGACATAACATATTGTATTCACGGCTTCTACCCAGAAATGTTTAGCCAAATTATTTTCATGAATCATGGTTCTTGCCATTTCTTGTAAAGTTCTATTCTTTCTCTCTACGACCCCATTTTACTGTGGAGTTCTAGGAGAAGAGAATTCATGGATAATTCCATGTTTTTCACAAAAAGCTTCAAATGGCTCATTTTCAAATTCTCAACCATGATCACTTATTACTTTTAAAATCTTAATTTCTTTTTCATACTGTATTTGAGTGCAGAAGTTAATGAATACATCATAAGCATTATCCTTACTTCTTAGGAATTTTACGCAAGTCCATCTGCTGTAATCATCAACAATGACTAATCCATATTTACTTCCATATAAGGATGCAGTGTTAACTGGTCCAAATAAATCAATGTCAAGTAATTCTAAAGGTCTGGAGGTTGAGACAATGTCTTTTGTTTTAAAAGATGATTTCACAATCTTTCCTTTCTGGCATGCACCACAAAGTGCATCTAAATGATATTCAATGTTAGGTAGGCCTTTAACAAGTTGTAATTTACTAAGCTTAGAGATTAATCTCCAGTTAGCATGTCCCAACCTTCTGTGCCATACCCATTTCTTATCATTCACTGATAGAAGGCAAATCACCTTCTGATCAACCAGTTCAGAAAAGTTGATTTTATAGACATTTTCTATCCTCTTTCCTTTGAACACAATGGAGTTATCATCCTTGTTGATTACCGTGCAGTTGGTCTTACTAAACATCACATCATAACCATTGTCACAGAACTGACTAATACTTAATAGGTTATGTTCAAGACCATCTACCAACCACACATTATTAATAGAGATAGAGGAGTTACCAATAGTTCCTATACCAATGATCTTGCCAGATTGGTTGCCTCCAAACTTCACATTTCCTCCTTCTTTCATTGTGAGGGTGAGGAACATAGACTTCTCTCCTGTCATATTTCTTGAGCAACCGCTGTCTAGGTACCATGATTTTTGCTTTTCCTTTGCTCTTAGGCATATCTGCAGTATTGACAATTTCAGATTTAGGTACCCATAGTTTTATGGGTCCTTTGAGGTTAGTACCAGAAGGACTATGTCACAGGTTCTGAAGAAGGAATTTTCTTGGTGGAAAACCAACTTCTACAGTATTAACAATTTCAACAGACTCTGAGGAACAAGTTCTGATCTCTTCAGAATCTTAATCTTTGAAGTCTTAGAATCAGAGTTTATCATTGCCTTAGACTTAGAGTTCTTTGACTTTGAAGTAATCTTAGCCTTAAAGCAGGAATCTTCAGGTTCTAACTGAACCACAGTTTCAAACTTAACACCTTCAGGTACAAAGAAGGTTTTCAACCCTTCCTTGATGCATTCACAACATGCTTTGAGACGGATTTCATTAGATTTTCCTTCTGAAAATCCAATCACTTTACCATTGTTTCTGTAAATGCTATAAATCATAGAAGCCACTTTGCTTATGTCAATACCAGATATAATGAAGTCTTCAAGAGCAATTTCATGTTTGCTTAAAGACTTTCCATTACACTTTTCTTGTAGCTTTTGACAAAGAAACTTAAGCTTCTCTTCATAAGTTTTACAAATGAAGTTAAACCCTCTAAGTCCTTCTTCAGAAACTTTTAGATCCAATAGAGTTGATTCTTGTTGTTTCATTAAATCAACATATTTTTCTTTTAAATCTTTCAACTCATTGGTTCTAAGTTCAAAATGTGTAAGGAGCTCTTTATGAGACTCAACAACTTCTTCTCTGGGAATTTTAGAGTATACCTCATTTTCATCTTCTGAGTCTGAGTTAGGTTCAGCTTCTGATGTTAGTGTAGCTACTAACCCCACATCTAAATTTGCTTCATCTCCAGCTTCTTCCTTTTCAGACCCAGATTCATTGTCTAAATCTTCTCAAGTTGCCATTAAACTCCTCTTAATCTGCTTCCTGAATTTTCTTGAGTTGAAACTTGATTTCTTAAGCTTGTTCTTTGATTTTTCCTTCTAAAGATCAGGGCAGTCAGCAATGAAATGTCCAAGCTTTTTACAGTTGAAGCATCCCTTCTGATCTTCTTTCTTGAAACTTTTGTAGCCACCTCTCTTGCTTAGAAACTTCATGTTCTTCTTTGCCAGATACTCAAGCTTGTTGGAAACCATAGCCATCTTCTCAACATCAGCTGGATCTCCATCAGGTGATTCTTCTTCAGATTCACTAACTTTGAGAGCTTTTGATGACTTATCTTTAGATGGTAGAGCAATAGATTTAACCTTCTTATCAGGTTCATGCTCATTTAGACCTATCTCATGAACTTTGAGAGAGCTGAGAAGATCTTCAACACTTAGAGTGTTTAAATCTTTAGCTTCTTCAATAGTAGTAACTTTAGGTCTCCATCTTGCAGGTAAGCTTCTCAGTATCTTTCTCACATGATTAGAAGCTACATAGATTTTCTTCAGTATTTGAAGTCCAGACTAGAGTCTGAAATCTTGAGTACATTTGCTCAATACTTTCATCATCTTTCATTTTGAACAGCTCATACTGATGAACAAGCATAAGAGCTTTTGCTTCTCTGACTTTCTTACTACCTTCATAGTTTGCACAGAGAGTGTTTCTTTCTATCAATAGTAATTCATTCTTCATCAAGGACTAAGTCACCAACACCATCTTCCAGAATGTCCCATAGTTCTTCATCTAAACCCATGACATAACTGTAGAAGTTGGTTTTCCACCAAGAAAATTCTTCAGGATCTCCATTAAAC
>Ga0228711_1001587_pt1 | contig 33762 bp, 12 predicted proteins | sample MedpolnodulmetaG_2_FD_177996 | JGI IMG/M metagenome (GOLD analysis project Ga0228711, IMG submission 177996) | Root nodule microbial communities from Medicago polymorpha collected in Santa Monica, California, United States - brown nodules | ecosystem: Host-associated > Plants > Roots > Nodule... | reverse complement strand
GACTCTTGGATCGTTTAATGGTGCGAGACATCGACGATTAAACGATACAATTGAAGTCACCATATTATTTGGACACGAATGATATTGACGAGGGATATGTGGTAATATCGAATGAAAGCTAGAATCCATGCATGATCATTAGGTTACGTGTAACGCTTGATTAAGGAACCTTGATCCTAACAAGTTTTACGCCCTATCAATCTCAAATCTTAATTTTATAACGTAGATATTTAGATTGTAAACAAACAAACAAATTATCTATCAAACTTAAAATGGTAATTGATGTCGAACAATCCAAGATATTGCACTAGTCCCTGAGGAGACGATACAAAAATACTTACTTTTGATATACGTAAATATATTACATCAGCTAACACATGCGATTAATTTATTATTTTTGTTGTATAATTTTGATTTAAATTTTTAAATTTTTAAATATTAATGGAAATTATTGATTTATTGATTTATAAACAAAATAATGTCAAGACATACAACAATTATGTATGAACTCAACATATTTTAGTTTGCCTGCATATAAAATAAAGATAAAATAATGATCTTTTATTGTTTATTCTAATAGTAATTAGTAACATCATAACATAAATGTATAAATGACATGTTATGTAAAATAAACATTGCTATGATTGCGATAAAAGAATATCTTAAAAACTACATTTTTTGTAAAGTCTCCATCTTCTCCTTGAATTTTGAGAAACTCCTCTTCATAAAGCTACATATAATTGACCATGGATGAAAACATGTCGTGGAAGATAGATTCCGACATTGGGAATGGTTTGCCCTTTAACATTAATTTTTGCTCACATTTGTTACTAATATTTTTTTTAGAGGATTTAAAGTTCAATCTTTAACATTATATTTTGCTCACGTTTGTTACTAATATTTTTTCAGAGGATTTAAAGTCCAATCTTTAACATTATTTTTTGCTCACATTTGTATAACCTTTTTTTTAGGGTATTTAAAGTTCAATCTTTAACATTATTTTTTGCTCACGTTTGTTACTAATTTTTTTTTAGAGTATTTAAAGTTCAATCTTTGACATTATTTTTTGTTCACGTTTGTTACTAATATTTTTTTAGATGATTTATAGTCCAATCTTTAACAATTTTTTTTGCTCATGTTTATTACTAATTTTTTTTGGAGGATTTAAAGTCCAATCTTTAACAATATTTTTTGCTCACGTTTGTTACTAATCTTTTTTTAGAGGATTTAAAGTCCAATATTTAACATTATTTTTTGCTCATGTTTGTTACTATTATTTTTTTAGTGGACTTAAAGTTCAATCTTTACCATTATTTTTTGCTCACGTTTGTTACTAATCTTCTTTTAGAGGATTTAAAATCCAATATTTAACATTTAACATTATTTTTTGCTCACGTTTGTTACAATTGATCAAAGGCTAAGGAAGAGTAACTTATATTCAATAAAATAATATGGAAATACTGTTTTTTGTGAGTTTGATCTTTGGTTAACGAAGGTAAAAGAGGGTTAACGAGAACAATTAGTGACATGGATTACTAATCCACATGTTATTTTATAATTGACTATTTGTATTTAAAGTTAAGGATATTTTTAGAAAGAAAAGTCCAACCGAAAAATATGCTGAAAATAGTAGTTTTCTTTATATATAGTATAAATGTCTTGGACTGGAGCACATCCCTCACCTTAAATATTTTCAATAAAAAAAAATAGCATCACCCTTATTCTTTTACTAATACTAGTGGCTAGAGACATTTTCATGAATTCATTGGTTTGGCTTCGATATCCAAAATTAGAATTTTTCAACTTGATCAAGTTACTCTACGGAACATATACAATCATTAAGGTGTCCGACGTGGCAATACATATCTACTGAATTGGAATTGTACGACCCACGTTAAGACATTTCTTTGCTGCCACCTGTATTTGTTTAACTTTTATTTTTGGTAAAAATTGTGCTTACACGCAATATCAATTATTACTACAACTCACGTTATATCTTCCACATATTTGGATATTATCCCACAATCCATGCACCGGAGGAAGCATACTCTACTTGTTTGGGAAAACAATTTTCACATGGTCTCCTATGTTCAAAAATACTAATTAAAATTGAAAACTAAAAATATGAATAGATAATATTTATTGACAACAAACAATACTCAACTTTTACATCTTGTAACAAAAAGAAAAACTTAACTTTTTCACACACTCCGTTTATAGGAAGTTTAATTTTTTTTTTAAACTTAGTATCCGATTAAAAAATCGACTAATTAAAAAAAATCTAATATCATCGTTTATTTGCAAAAACTCCATAGTAGTCATAACAAAATTTTGCATGAATTAACACAACAAAATTGACACCGAACGAATCGAATAAGAAGCTAATTAATCAACTAATTCAAAGTATATATACCAAACAAGTGTTAATTTCTCTAGTTAATAGTTAATTTCTCTAGTTAATTCTAATTGATTGGGAATGAATGGATGGATATGCTGAGCTTGAGGGAGGAGATAGCAGCTGCCTAATGTCCTACGTGGGAGAACACAACGTGTCAGGTACACTAACGTGAGACCAAAGCTATTGCATTACCCATTTGTGGTAATACTAACTGCCAACTAGATTTCTTCTCTTTTCCTTCCTACAATGATAAGTACTTTGTCCCTAAGCTATACACTTATATACACAACACGTACACCTCTTTCTCTCTATATATATTGTTTGAGACCATTCACTCTTCTAGTTTTAATATCAAATTAAGTTTGATTCTAAGCATATAAAATTTGTTACATCTTTTTTTCTTCAATCAATATTTTTCTACATGACATGTACTGGGTGGCTTTGTTTTCTTCAGAAATCAGGTGAGTTTAATCATTCTTACAAATCTTCTCATCTAGCTTCATTGTAATAAATAGAATAATAACTTAACCTAGCTCGTCTTTCTTTCAATATTTCTTCATTATTTGATGCTTCTAGCTTTTGTTCACTATGAAAATGAATTGAAAGAGGATGATAAACTAATCATCCTCTTTCAATTCATTTTCATAAAATCAGTGATAAAAAATTTAGTAGTTACAATTACAAAAAATTAGTTAGAAAAATGAATATGGTCTTCAATTTTAACGTCGATAGAACACTTAGCGATGAAATTAGAGATAATTTTTTTTTTCATATCTAATATTTTACTTTGTTAACTCAATTTTATATACCAAATGAAATTGATGAAATTTATTTTGTGGAAATTTATTATGCAGGTAGATCACGGAAACAATGTGATAAGGAAGAAAGCTTGTGTAGGAAGCCAAACGTAAATGAAGAATATTTGGAAACATTTAGAACAAAATCTTATATTGAAATATGCAACAAAGCACAAGGGCAATTTGGGAAGACAATCAACACCAAAAGACTCTCTTCATCTTGTTCAACATCTTCTCCTCTTCCTCCTATATGCCTAAATCTCACGGAGTCTTTGCTCGAACCCCGACATGAAATCATAACAAACATGACACAAAATTTTAAGGTGCATCATCTTCTAGTTAACTATTTCGACGCTAGCTTAGAAGCAAGTCGTTGTTGTGACACAATCCTTGAAGGAATCCACTCGACAAGAATTTCTTATACAAGAATCACACGAATTGTTAAGCTAAGCAAAAGGGTGTTAAATGAACAAACAAAGAAAGATATTTATAGAGAGCTTTCTTCATTTTCATCAAAATTGCAAAACAACCCTTTGTCCGTTATTAGTACAATGCAATTCAATGACATTCACAATAGGTACATGGAACTTCTTCATAGACTAACATCAAAGAGAAAGAAAATTCAAAGAAGATTAGCATTGATTAGGGTTTGCAAGAAAGTTGGAGGAATTGCTCTTGTTACATCACATGGTGCTATTCTTATTGCTTTATTAGTGGTTTCTTTTCACAGTGTAGTAGGGTTAGTGGCTGCACCAAGTATTGTAGGTGGTTTAGTTGGTTTGTTCATAAAGAAAATCAAAGTTAGGTTAAGAAGAAGCTCTTATTGTGAAAGGCTATGTGAACAACTTGATGCTGCTGCAAAAGGGATTTTTATATTGATAAATGATTTGGATACTATGAGTAGGATGGTGAAGAGGTTGAATGATGAAGTGGAACATAGGAAAATGGTTGCTGATGTTTGTGTGAAGAATAATGTTGGTAGTAAATGTGAAATATTGAAGAGGGTTATGAGTGAATATAGAGATCAAGAGTCTAGCTTTTTGGATCAGTTGGAAGAGCTTGAAGAACATGTTTACTTGTGCTTTCTTACCATCAACAAATCTAGGAGACTTGTTATGCAACAAATTACAGAGAGAAATAAATAAAAGAAAATGTTAACTGGTGTCCCAAAACATTGGTTGAGGAAGTAATACTTGTTGATTTGTTGTTTCAAATCGTTTTTGTTTATTTCTTTGGTTCTTCTAGACCCTAGAATATGTATATATATAGTGAAAAAAAGTCACATACAAAATTAGTGGATCAAGTAGAGGTTTTTCTTATATTTGTTTTGCTGTCAATTTTTATTGTACATGTTGATATCGAACCGAACTAAAGATGTGAACTACCTTTGGCCTTATAAAATAGTGTTGTTGAGTACTGCTTTTTGGGCCAGCACATAATTAATTTGCTAATTAAATTAAAATCTTTCTGTGGTATATAATGTTTTACTTATTTTTTCTTTTTTGTGCAATTGTGCTTAATGATAGAACAAATGATTAAATAAAATGAAAATATTAACTTGTACCATTAGAGTACATGACTACATGTTACTAAATTAATTAAATATAGAATTAAAATTAGAAAGTTGTGTACTCAATATCTAAAAAGTTTATAAATTTTTTTTTTTAATACAAAACTTATCTTTGAATTCCGTTTTTAGAGCATGAGCATGTGTAATAATGGTTAAATTAATCGGTTAGTACCTATAAATAAACCGAAGAAAAAGGAAAAAACAAGAAAAACGAAAGCAGAGGAAAGATGAAGGTGGATCGAAGAAGAACAAGGATAGAAAGCCCATACCACCATGCCACCGGCCACAACTTTCGTGCATGCGGTGTTCATGGTCACGCATCCACTCTCTCTCTCTCTCTCTCTCTCTCTCTCTCTCTCTCTCTCTAGTTTTGTAGATTTGTGCTTTGTACTTGATTGGAAATTGAAAGAGAATTTAGATAGGGTTGGAAACATGTACCTCTACGCCGTCAACCAAGGTTGTCGTGCATGCTAAGCATCTCTTTCGCCATGGTAGCACCACAACTAATAAAATAAATATTAGTGAGGGAAATTTAGTGAGGGAAAACGTGAAATCCCTCTTTAATTCTGTCACTAAATTTTGCAACCAAAGAATTTGTGAGGAATTTTACTTTTTCCGTCACTAATTTCCCTCTCTAATTTTGCTTTTTCTAGTAGTGCACCTTCGTTGTCCCATCGACCCCCCTTCTTGTTTTACAAATTTATTGGAAATCGAAGAGAAATAAGAAAGGGCTTGAAGCCCGCGCCGCTAAGCATGTACTACTTCGATTTAGTTCGATTTATTCAAAACAAAATTCAAACTGTTTAAACCTACAACAATTTGGTTTAGTTTTCAATGTTTTTTAGAAGTGGAACCAAACGAACTAGATCGATGATATTCAGTTTGATTTGGTTTATCTGGAAAATGTAATGTTTTTTTAAATATTAGTATTTATTTAAAATACTAATTTTTAAGATGAAATAACATAAGGCAACATAAATTATCTATGATGCTTGATAAGATTCTGGCAAGTGTACGAAAATTATCGAAAATACTAAAGATCGTATCCATGAGGACCATTGTTAACTTCTACTTAGCAATTTCATTATCAAAAAAATGTATTAAATTTCAGGTTGCCTTAGGCAATCGAGTTGATATTTGTATCATAAAACTGTGTAAAGGCGGTAAAGATGATTTTAGAAGTTTATGAGAAAAATATGGTTAAGACCTTCGAAGCCTCTAATGTTATTCTACGGTTATTTGCCCCCCAATTCAATCAATGTTCATCTAATTTAACGAAAGATTAACAAGATAATTCTACTCAATCTCTTGACTTAGAATTCTCTCCGCGAGTGACAATCTCTTAATCTCTTAAGTGAATTCGAGACTCTTGGAGATTTTAACAGTCTGTTAATCCCTGAGTCATAACCTAATAATTTTCTATCTCTAGCTTAATTACTTAGGTTAAACCTATTACCTAGATCAGAGTCAAAAGTCAGGGCTAGTGGTCATTCAAGTTCTAAGATCAATTTGCACATTCAAGATGCTAGTGATAGTAGTCAATAATAAACATAAAAACAACACTAAACACAAGGTAATATGAATTAAATTAGACTTACACTGATATTCAAGGGAGTTCATACAAATTAGGTTTCCATAGAATTACATCAGATTCATCTAAGTCTCAACCACAAGGAGATTAGTTACTCATAGCTAAAGTACAAGATAACTAATGAAAAAGTAAAGATTCATACATGTATTGGATAACAAACTATGAGTTTTGATGGTCTCCTACCAGATCTTTAGTGCTTCAACTCCAAAATATGCCTTTTCTCTCTAAAATTTTGAACCCTTATTCAGAAAATGAGTTTTCCTTATATAGGCAGTGTGAAAATCGGGGCTCGAACCTATAAAATTGGCCACCGAAATCTCAATAAATGAAAATATCTGCTCCCCGCTCCTGCGAAATCGGCGACCGAAAATTGTTGAAGCAAAAGGGTCTTCCTGGCCTTGAAATCGGTGCCCGATTTGGTGAATCATGTCCTTCCTGCTTTTTGTCCTATTTTAGCTTCCAGCTCCCATGATTACAATGATTGACATAAAAATTCATAAAAAATGACTAAGAAAAGAGAGATGACAGAGTTTCATCAACGCCCATTAACTACTTAAACATTTAAGTATCAATCACAAATAATAAGTTTTCCATTTGTTATTTTTAGTTATTTCTTTTTACTCATTCAAGTAAGTGAAGAGAAATTTGAGTTTTTCTTTCTTTTCTATATATTTATTTTCTTTGGGTGATGATGTCAGTAAAATATTGACATTGGTTTAAGTCAAATTAGTGGACTTCGTAAACTTAGTAAACCTTTATTTTTGGTTCATCAATTTACTGAATTTCAAAATTGAAAACTAAGAATCAAACTAATCCATTTCAATTTTCTTCAGTTCGGTTTTTATCTAAACTAAAAAAGATTGGGTAATTTTGGATTTAGTTTTTCGGGTTCACTGATTTTTTCCGAACCGCTTACACGTCTTGGCGCTGTCATGGATCATGGAAGCCGTGTACACAACGTTCATCACCTTTGGAATAGCTGCGCCTTAAATGTCCCGTCCCCCTCTCTAGTTTTGCAGATCTGTGCTTTTTATATGATTAAAAATTGAAGAAGAATAAGAAAGGAATAGAAGCCTGACGGTCTTGCATGTGTGTCACCCATTACATTTTGTTCTATTTCTTTCTCATTCTTCTCTCTCTCTCTCTCTCTCTCTCTCTCTCTCTCTCTCTCTCTAATTTTGCATGTTCTTGGTGTATATGTTATTTAAATATTATGGAATGAATTTAAAGAGGGTGTATTAGATCAAGATATTAACAAAACTATTTTGATAAAAGAAAAAGTCTTGAAGGTCTTAAAATATTTTTTAGTACCTCGTTTTTGGAGATAGATGGTGAAGTGTGTTCTCCTCTTTATCAAAACTCAATATTGTGTAGTTTTGTACCGACTTTTAAAACTTCATTTAATAGAGCTTTTACAATCATGATTTTTCAATTTTGATTTTAATGGATTTATAATACAAATTTTTAAGATTTCAAAATACTTTATAGGTTTTTAATGAAAGGATTCTGAAATTTGTTGGAAAAAAAAGGTTATTTTATGCGCCCCTAAGAATATGTTTACAAATATTTATATGGCGTGGTTTGATTGGAAGTGTACACTATCCATATGGACAAATTAAATTCCAACATAAAGAAAATTATTTCTATACACTAACAATATAATTTTTCTTGAAGAGTACTAGAAACTACTCAAGCCTGTCGGGTTGTCTTGTTTAACTCGCTATTTCAGACGTCTTAACCGAGGTTTTGAATTCAATCTCTTTAGTAGACCCGTCTTATTATCCACTCTCTCTCTCTCTCTCTCTCTCTCTCTCTCTCTCTCTCTAGTTTTGCATATTTGTGATTTGTACTTGATTGGAAATCAGAAGAGATTTTAGAACGTTTGGAAACATGTACCTCTACACCGTCAACGGGGGTTGTCATGCATGCAACGATCATCTCTTTCGCCATGGTAACACCTTCTTTGTCCCATCGACCTCCCTTATTGTTTTGCAAATTTATTGGAAATCGAAGAGAAATAAGAAAGGGCTTGATGCCTGCGCCACTAAGCATGTACTAGTTCGATTTAGTTCAGATTATCCAAAACAATATTCAAACCGTCCAAACCTACAACAATTTGGTTTAGTTTTCAATGTTTTTTTATAAGTGGAACAAAACGAACTAAATCGATGACAAACGATTTGATTTGGTTTGTTGGAAAACGTAATTAGTTTTTAAAAAATATTTGTATTTATGTAAATACTAACAGTAAAATATTTGAAATTTTTTTTTAGCTTATATGTTAGTACTTATTTTACAAATTTTAAGTTGATATAACATAAGGCAAACATAAGTTGTCTATGACATCATTAACTACTTAAACATTTAAATTTCAATCATAAATAATAAGTTTGTCATTTGTTATTTTTAGTTATTTCTTTTTACTCATTCAAGTAAGTGATGAGAAATTTGAGTTTTTCTTTCTTTTCTATATATTTATTTTCTTTGGGTGATGATGTTAGTAAAATGTTGATATTGGTTTAAGTCAAAGTGGACTTCGTAATCATAGTAAACCTTTATGTTTGGTTCGTCGGTTTACTGGATTCCCAAACTAATCCATTTCAATTTTCTCCGGTTAGTTTTTTTTTTATCTAAACTAAAAAAGATTGGATAATTTTAGATTTGGTTTTTCCGGTTCATCGGTTTTTTCCGAACCACTTGCATGCCTTGGCGCCGCCATAGATCACGGGAGCCGTGTACACGACGTTCATCACCTTCGGAATGGTTGTGCCTTCAATGTCCCGTCCCCATCTCTAGTTTTGCAGTTTTGTGCTTTGTATATGATTAAAATTTGAAGAATAATAAGAAAGGACTAGAAGCTTGACGGTCTTGCATATGTGTGTCACTCATTACATTTTGTTCTATTTCTCGCTCTTTCTCTTTGTCTCTCTGCTCGTTCTTCTCTCTCTCTCTCATTATGCATGTTCTTGGTGTATATTCTTTAAATATTATGCAATGAATTTAAAAGGGGTGTATTAAATCGATGTTTTAAAAAACTATTTTTGATAAAAGAAAGTCTTAAAGATTTTAAAATATTTTGTAGTGCCTCATGTTTGGAAATAGATGGTGAAGTGTGTTATCCACAACATCAAAACTCAATATTGTGTAGTATTACATCGACTTTTAAAATTTCTTTTAATAGAGTTTTTATGATCATGATTTTCAATTTTAATTTTATTGTATTTATAATATAGATTTTTAATATTTTAAAATACTCTATAGGTTTATAAGATTTGAAAGGAATCTTAAATTTGTCAAAAAAAAGGTTATTTTATGCACCCTTAAAAATATGTTTACAAATATTTATATGACATGATTTGATTGGAAGTTGTTCACTATGCATATATAAATTAACGCAAAGAAAATTATTTCTATGCGCTGACAATATAAATTTTCTTAAAGAGTACTAGAAACGAGTCAAGCTCGTTAGGTTGTCTTGTTTAACCCAAGCCAAGGTATTGAATTCGGTCTCTTTGGTTAGCCCACCTCATTTAACTTGCGAATTAGTTTTAAAATAAACTTTATTTTAGTTTTTATTGAAAAATCATGTGAATTAAATCACGAAACCAATAATGTGCTATTATTAAATATTTTGTTAGAGTAAGATTAAGAAAATGAGATTGAGTAACTTTAATGCGAGAAAGTCGCTTTGATTTTAGTGAGAAAGATGAAAGAGAAATAATAGATAAGATGATATAGAGTAAAATAAAAGAGATAGACACAAAGTCGGTGTTACCTTTCCGCTTAAAGTCATCAAATCCCAATGTAAGATTAAGAGAGAGGTAGATGATTATTTAAGGAGAGAAAGGTGTTGGGTCATGGGTAACAATCACATAAGTTGAACGCAACACTTCAATAACTTCTCTTGTTACGCAACTCACTCTTACTAACTCAACACATTGTCGTATTTACGCGCTTTACTCTCTTTTCAATTGAGTAAATAAGCAATTACTCCCCTGAAAATGTAAGTTTTGTCAATTACTCCCCTGAAATTAATAAAACTTCAATCACCCCCTGAAATTGCACAACGTTAATCATTTTACCCCCTTCGTCAAATTCTTATGTTAGTCAACATGACGTTTTGCAAATATCCCCTAAAGTTTTGCACTTATGTGCAAAATGCCCCCTGAACTTTAAAATTGATATTTTTTTTCTTTTCCTTAAAAACGACTGCATTATCACTGAATTGTGGAGCATATTTGCTAAGTTTTGACGGTATACGACCCTATATGTTCCATGAAACGATCAAACATTAACCATGCATTAGAGTCTAATGATATGAAAGTCAGCATAACAAAGTACAGCCACATCTGTCAGATGGAAAATTAATGCATGACATACATAATGAAGCACATAAATGACATATGATTGGCATAACCAAGAATTACCAAGATGACAAAGGCAACACATAAAAATCATCTGTCGAACAAAAGTAGATTTCCAGTATATTTACTAACCAGAAAAATCCTTTGCAGTCATTCAAGCCAATTCTGCCAAGATGGATTCTCATTCTTCTACCACCTTCCAATGTACCAAAGCACAATTGTAGCCTACAATTTAATACTAGAACAAGTTGTGATTGTTCTACTTTCTATAATATATTCTTATTCTTGCTATGCAATCTAAACCATCTCAAATCAGGTAATTAAGAAAAATCTAGATCTGAAACTATTCTAAACCATCTCATTATGTTTGTCATGCATTAGTTTTCCATCTCATTATGATTGTCACGTGCTCATTGTATTCACAAACGAAGTATTATTGAGTTTGGATTTCCATATCTAATAAAGTATTACAGAGTGGTTATGCACTAATATATTGTTTTGCTTTTTGTTATCTAAAATATTGGATTGTAATAAATGATCCAAATGTTAATTGTAATATTGTAGAGTTTAAAGTATTAAAGTTAACTGTTAATTGTTTCCTTTAATATCTTTTGAGTCCAAGGATAAGAAAAAAAATATAAATTTTCAAGTTTAGAGGGCATTTTGCACACAAGTGCAAAACTTCAGGGGGTATTTGAAAAACGTTATGTTGACTAACAGAAGATTTTGATGGAGGGGGTAAATTGATTAACGTTGTGCAATTTCAAAGGTGTAATTGAAGTTTTGTTAATTTCAAACGGGGTAATTGACGAAACTTACGATTTCAAGAGGTAATTGCCTATTTACTACTTTTCAATTACAAAAAGTTCGCATGCATTCTTACACACTCTTCATTCCACTAACACAAAACACTTCACATTTATCTTAATTAATCCTCATACACCAACTAATTAATAACTCCTCTTATAAGCTCAAACTCTCATACAAATTTAGTTATTTGACTTTTACACTCTATTTGTTTCTTTGCGCGGAAAATCCGTTAAATTTGAAAATGGCTTCTTCTTCTACTAACTTGCTTACGTTTCCTTTGTCTCCAACTGAAATGCTTAACTCACATTTTCCTCAATTCCACACCGACTCTCATTACGATAACTTCTATGTTAATGCCAATGGTAACTTAACTCTTACGCCATTTTTTCAACTTCTTCCTTTTAACCAAACACTCCTTAATCACTTTTTTTTTAGGTTGGATGAATTTCATGGATTCGGCGAAGATGGGAGAGTTTGTTGAGAAGAATCGGAATTCTGGTTTACTATATGATCTTAACTCAACTTTGGTGTTTTTCGGTGATGAACAAGAGCTTAACAAATCAATAGTTGAGTTTCAAGCTGTTCCGAGTTCTACTACTGTAAGCAAGTTAGGTGAATCTTCTAATGATGCTAATCAGAAATCCATTGTTGCGGTTGATTCTGATGCTTCCAAAAAAATTACTGTTCATGGCACTGGCCATCGCACTTCAGCTTACAGAGGAGTCACAAGGTATTCATTATGTTATTATTATTAGTCGTTCTTTGGGTCGGATACGAGTTTTCAGAAAAATATATATATTATTTTGGGTGATTTTTTTTTTGTGTAGGCACAGATGGACAGGTAGATTTGAAGCACATCTATGGGATAACAGCTGCAAACGTGAGGGTCAGAAAAGGAAAGGGCGTCAAGGTTCTTTTCTCAATCTCTCACTCTCTTGTGTTACTTTGATTTGAATACTATTTTTATTCATTTGTTTATTATTTTGATTTGATTCAATGTGCTGCGGTTTTAGTGCATGTTCGGTATTTCAGTTGGTTTGTCGGAATCACGGGAGTCACTGTAATTTTATAAAACATGAAAAGTGTCGGGCTTAGCTCCATTTTATTGTCGCTTTGTCAAACTCTTTGATTTTGTAGATTTAGTGTATGATTGGTCTGACATTGAGATCGACAAAATCATTGCGAACTACAGTGTGAAAAGAGTTTGCATGCATATATGATATGTTTGTAGTGATTTTTTTATTTTCAACCAATGCGCCGTCATTTTGTTCATGTGGGGTGTGGTGTAAGCAATTTTTTTTTCTTTTCAAAATTTGATTTGATTCAATGTGCTGTGGTTTTCGTGCATGTTCGGTATTTCAGTTCGTTTGTCGGAATCACAGGAGTCACTGGAATTTTGCAAAACTTGGAAAGTATTGGGCTTAGCTCCGCTTTATTGTCGCTTTGTCAAATCTTTGATTTGTAGATTTAGTGTATGAATGTGATACAGTTTTAGTGCATGTTCGGTATTTCAGTTGGTTTGTCGGAATCACAGGAGTCACTGGAATTTCGTAAAACTTGAAAAGTATTGGGCTTAGCTCCACTTTATTGTCGCTTTGTCAAATCTTTGATTTGTAGATTTAGTGTATGAATGTGTTGCGGTTTTAGTGCATGTTCGGTATTTCAGTTGGTTTGTCGGAATCGCAGGAGTCACTGTAATCTTGCAAAACTTGGAAAGCGTCAGGCTTAGCTCCGCTTTATTGTCGTTTTGTCGAAATCTTTGATTTTGTAGATTTAGTCTTGGATAGTGTTGGGCTTAGCTCCGCTTTATTGTCGCTTTGTCAGAATCTTCGATTTTGTAGATTTAGTGTATGATTGGATTGACATTAAGATCGACAAAATCATTGCAAACTACAATTTCATTTTAACAAAAGATACACTTTGGAGGTAACAAAAGTCTCCGTGATTTTGCCGATTTCTCCACCAAACAAACATAGACTGAATTACTTGTTTAGTCCTTTTTATTTTAAGAAATATAATTTGACAAATACTGCAATTTTGAAACCAAGATGACAATTCATAAAGCTTATCTTTATTTCTCTTATTTCTGTTTTCTATAAATAAAAATATGTTAATGGTTCTGAGTATCTATGGTTTAAATCATACTATACATCATACATCATTTCCAAACTCCTTTAGTTTTCTTGGCTCAATTGCATAGCAGAGATTCTCCCATTCTTGTGATAAATTTAATTGGCTAGCTAGTGACGTGTCCAGACATGAGAGCTATCTATGGCTATCTATGAATATGTCTAACCTATCATATGCATTCCATTTTTGACATTAACTTTTGCTTTTGCTTTTCTATTCTTCAAAAGCTTGGTTTGACCATATCATTTGTCATGAATGTGGTGAAGCGCTCTTCACTGTTGGCTGAAAAGCTTTTGACAGTGGGTCTGGTTCTGTTCAGCATTGTAATGTCATCTTGAATCTTTTTGGATGTTTTGAAGTGTCAATATTTAATTTAACATAAAAATATCTTGCCATAATCACTTTTGTAAAGAAAAAGAAAAGCAAAGACAGTTTATTGTTCAACTCATTTTTATAAGAACGCATCCAAATATAAAGCGCTTTACATAACTTATTTTTAGCCAAAATCAATCTTATATAATCAATTTATTCAAAATCAAATCTTACCATGGTGGAACCTATTACACATTAAGTGGGAGCTATCACTCATCTTATGAGCTAATTTCGTGAGATTGAGTTCGTTCAAACTCAAGTTAAATGTATGTATGGGTTTGTGGTGAGACTGCACGAATCACAGTGAGCCACCATGAATTTGTCAAGTTCATTACTCATTCGAACATACATGTTAAGATAGTATTACAATTTATCTAAGATTTGTTCGGTCATCCACTATGGGCCACCGGATCTACCATGTTTTTACAAGTGAGAGACGCTCTCACTGTACCAGTGGATTTTTTTAGAAAGAGTTAGACTCATCCTAAATTCTATAGATATTAACCTTTTCTACTATTTCTCCTGATTTTAGATTGCTGGAAAATGAAATGTGTATGATAATGTACGTGCTTGTGGGATTATTAAGCTTAAATCATCTTCAGTAACTTGTCATAACTTGATTGTAAAATTAAACCTTGATTGTAACTTAACGCTTCATGCAAAGTTGATTTTACCCCTAGTTACTAGAGCGTGAGTAAAAAGAGTAGCTTCTTTGCTATCACATCATTTTTTTAAACACTTTTCTTTTGGCAAATTTAAGTGGTTTTACCATAATATTTTGATTTTTGGCCATAAGCTGAATTTCTTGTTTTTTCCTTGACATGGAATGACTCAATGCACTTCTTGGCTACTGTCACCTGGCTTTTGACTATTTCTACAGTGTACTTGGGTGAGAAAAGTTCAAATTATATTCTAGCTTTTTCACAACTTCCCTCAAGCTTTGTAAGGCTTAGTACATGATGAACTAATTGCTATGATTATCAGGTGGGTATGACAAGGAAGAAAAGGCAGCTAGGGCTTATGACTTGGCAGCACTGAAGTACTGGGGACCAACAGCTACCATAAACTTTCCAGTAACAATCACTTTCATTATTCTTTTTGAATATATTTTAAGTATATAACTGAGCTGCATCATTGAAGTTGAACTAAAGACTAAGGGAAATTATACTGAATTGATGTTTTTTAGTTTACACTTAGGAGTACGTGAAGTATATATATTAACACAGATAAAACATGGTTCCTGCAGTGTCAGAATTGATCTGCCTATTTTGTAACTAATGGTTAGGGATCATTAAGGGGTATGAACTTCAAACTAGACAAAGTTGATTAGGACAACGACTAGAATCTAACAAGGACCTCATAACCATAGTGTTTATTTGTGGTTACGGTCATAGTTACAGTTACGCTGCAAACTATACATCGCAGTAAATATAGTTGATGCGGTCGCAATTGTGGTTAGAATGTTCTTCAAAGACTTTTATGACTTTTATATTGCAGTTATAATTGTAGTTGTTGACCGCAATTTAGACCATGCTCATACGAATAATTTGGTTAGAACTTTATTAATTGCATTGCAAGGTATTTTGAAACCATACGTAGATTTCAGCTCAAGTGATCTTTCAAGTGGATTAGAGATATGGAATTGGATCCTCTAGAGTTGTGATTTAACAGGAAACCTCATATAGTTAAATCTGATGGCTAAGATTTATCTAATTGTATTTATATTTTTACAAAATACCTAAATACAATGCTTTTTATCACTCAGCATATTTGTATCCTCTAATATCTCAGGTTTCCCATTATGCTAAGGAATTGGAAGAGATGAAAGATGTAGGAAAGCAAGAATTTGTTGCTTCACTGCGAAGGTTTGAATGAGCTAGCCTATTATATCATCCGCACTATAAGTCAATGCCTCACCTAAAATTGTAATTCTTCTGCTTGCAGGACAAGCACTGGTTTTTCGAGGGGAGCTTCCAAGTACAGGGGTGTTACAAGGTTTGAAATTTGAAAAAATAGATTACTAATATGATACCAATTTATTTGAAACAACATATTGTTCTCGTGTATCTCTTATGTTTTGTTCTTTGGATCCTTAAGGCACCATCAACAGGATCGATGGCAAGCAAGAATTGGTCGAGTAGCTGGAAACAAAGATCTATACTTGGGAACATATGGTAAACGTTTACCTTTTCTTGTTAACTTTTTTTATAAAATATGATTGGATTTAGTGAAATGATAGTATGACACCATTAGCTTTAATCTAGTGATATTTTTTACCAATCTCCCCATATATTTTGTATCCATATGTATTACGAAGTCAAGATTCTCTATATTCAAGATACCATGAATTCACACACTCAGCACATCAGTAGGGTTGGATCAAAGTTCAGGAAGTCGGATTTTAAGCTAGATACTTTGGATTTTTTACAAAAAAACAAAAAACAAAATCTGCATAATTTCTAAACTGTCTGATTTGATCCAAAGTCGCCAATACATGTGTGAATGCAAAGATATCTGAACTATAAGGAGTCCATTTTCTATGTTTTATATCCCTTGTTTGTACCATTTCGGTCACAAGTTTTGGTACCAAATAGAGGTACTGTTGGATTTATTAAATTGCTTATGGTATAATCTAAAGATTGAATATTGTTGCATCATAATTCTTACTCACAATCATATGATTTTTTGAAGTTGAATAGTCTTTGTTCTTGAATGGTTACAGAAACTGAAGTGGAAGCAGCAGAGGCATACGACCTTGCAGCCATAAAGTTTAGAGGTGAAAATGCTGTAACCAATTTTGAGATAAGTAGATACAATACTGAGGATACCCTGGATAGCTCTTCTCCAGTTGGTGGGGAAGCAAAACGCTTAAAACCTTCCGAAGAATCAGAGAAGAAAGCTCCTGAGACTAGTACTACTGAACAACCTGAGGGTACAAATGTGAATAGCAGCATCAATTTTCTGCCAATTGATTCTGAACCTTATGATTCTGCAACACAAGATTTCATCCACAACCCTTTCCACCATTTTCATCCTTCTATCAATGCAGAAAGTGGCACAGCCGAGTCTGCTGCAACAACAACCAATGGTGCAGCTGAGTTCTTTCTTTGGCCCCGTCAGTCCCAGTGAAATTTTTGCTGGTTGTCTGTTCTGCTAACAAATTGGTTGTTACTCTATGGTGCAATTCAGCTGTTTCTCTACAATTGACCTTTTATCTTACAAACATGAATGCTATGAATTTGTTTTAAAAATTTCTGTTAGTTAAGTAAGTGGCATCTCAAAGATTATGATGAATATTGAGTTGTGCATTTAGGCTTGAACAAATATTGCTTGTTTGCATGCATTGGTAATATAATAAAAGCCTTTTTTTTACAACTTAACTTATGAGGTTTTTCTGAAGTTATGAGTGACATGAAATATGCATTTTGGAGTGTCTATATGCTGTTATAGTTCACTTTGTTTATTTCAGTGTTGAGATGTTTCTTGACAAAGTGTCATGGAAAGTGGTTCTTTTTCTCTTTTGTTTTCATACAAAATGAGGGGAGATGTGTTGTTTAAATTTTTTATTTGATTTCACAAAATTATCCCCAGTTTTATTTTCTTAATTCTAAAATTTTCCTTATAAAAAATTCTCCTCCTTTTTCTAACAGATATTGCTTCTTATTCTCGTCTGCCTTTGTTTTTAAGTTGCTATATTCCATTTTTCAACACACTCTATTTGATTGGTTAAAATTCAGATAGGACTCACCAAAATTATATGGAACCTATATGATTTGATGGGACCCATGTGAATTTTAACCAAAAAGTGTGTGTTAATAACATTTTTTTTCCATATAAATATTTACGTTCACTTTGCCTTCTTATTATTGCTTGCATTTGTTTTTACGTTGCTAAATTTTATCTCCTCTAAAAAAAAATTGAAATGTTTCCTCTCAATTTTTATGTTTGGTAGAGGTTCGTACACTCCCAAACTCTAAAGAACCCATTCGCTTCTCTAAAATTCGAACCCAGCCGCTTCACCTTCTTCCACCCCAATCCAAGCCAATCCGTCATTCTTAGGTTGTTGGTTTCTGATGATCTTGTGCGTTTTGCTGGTGGTTTTTCTTGTCTTTGCAATAGCGTCGGCGTTTTCGTCTTCAGCCGTTGTGTTTTTTTGTTCACTTTTCATTCCGGTTTTTTCGTTTACTTTTCGTTTTGGGTTTTGTTGTTGTTTCGTTTTGTTGTGGTGGTTTGCTTTGGTGGTGGAGATGTTGTTCACGAATTTGGTGGTGATGTGGTGGTGGTTTGGGTGGAGGCCTTTGTGTGGTGTTTGTGATGCAGTAGTGGTTTGTAGGTGATGATAGAGTGTCGTCGGCGGCGACAACGGTAATGGTGGTGCACAGGGTTGTTGGTGCAGTGATTTGTTGTGGATTGGTGGTGAAAGGTGGTTGTTGGAGGTTTGCGGTTTTCTTCGACTGTTTTCGTGGTTGTCACATTAGCTTTTCATGGTGGCTAGGTGGACATGATTACAACTCACACGATGGTCACAAATAGTGTTGGTTTTTCTTGGTTGTTGTTGTGGTGGTGGTAGCTATGCTGCGAGAAGGTTGGTGGAGGTAGTGGAGGTGTAAGTTAATGTGGTGGTTGCTGGTGGTTATAGTTGTGTGGTTTAGGATGGGGTGGTCGTGGATATTGATGGTGATGCTCGTGGTGATTTTACCTGTGCTTAATTGCGCTCAATTGCAGAAGAGAAGCAAGGTGCGGTTGCACGGATTTTTGGTAGGTTTGATGGTTATTTTGGAGGGCGTTTAGACTTTGGTTTTAGGAGATGACTTTGTGGTTTTGGTGTTTAGTTTTTATTGGTTTCGGGGGCCCTCGGTGGAGAGTGTTTTTGGTTTGTTTGTAGACGTTTGTATTTGATGTATGAGTGTTTATTTGAGTGTTCCGTGTACGACACACTTTTCCTTTGTATGTTGCTATTTAAGTCTCCTAGCTTAACATTTCTCGTACTAGTTAGGATTCTTTACGTTTTGAATAAACTTCATTTTAACTTCTTCAAAAAAGAAAATTATGTTTGGTATTTGAATTATATTAGTTTGTCAAAACTCATGTGCTTAGTTATTTATGAAGTTTTGTTTCAAAAAAAAAAAGGAGTAAATTACACTCCCCTCCCCTCAAAGATGCTTGAATTACACTCCCCTCCCCTATTATGTTAAAATATACACTCCTCTCCCCTCTTATTCAAAACATATTAGAAAACTTTTCACTCCCCTCCCTCAAGAGAAGCTTGAATTACATACCCCTCCCCTAAAATCTACACTTTACTCCCTTAATATATTTTTTTATTTCTAATAATCTAGCATAAAAATAATAATCTAACACAATTTGAAAATAAATAGTATTGCGGATCTATTTTAATATAATAAAAAATTGAATACATATTTTTTTGCTATTTTTTATTCACAATTTAATTAACATGTGGTTTTAAACCCTATTATAAAATATGAAACAACCTAAGATAAAATTAAAATATGTGAAAAATTACTAAAGACAATAAAGCATGGCTATTTAAAAGTTAATTTTATACTCTAAATGATAAAATTAATAGCAAAATATTTAAATTTAATTATCATTGACATTTAAATTATCAAGAAATGAATTAATTTTTCTTAAATGGTGGTTCAAAATTAATATATATCATAAAAATATTTGTTTGTGTCAAAATAGATCAAAGTGTAGTGCATATTTAATTATTAAGGGAGGAAGTTGTAATTCAAGCATCTTATAAGGGAGGGAAGTATAAATTTTACTTTTCAAAGGGAGGGAAGTGTATATTTTAACACAAGAGAGGAGGGGAGTGTAATTCAAGCATCTTTGAGGGGAGGGGAGTGTAATTTACTCAAAAAAAAGATAGAATTCAGATATAAGTAAGAGACTTTATTTAAGAAATTTTTTAAATTCAGTTATTACTTTTGGACTTTTTGTCTTTGCATTATTATAAAATTATTTTATCCAATGAACTTATACAACAACAACCAAACTTTATCCTATTAAGTTAGGTTGATTATACAGATCAAGTTAGATCACAATGTTATATCATAATCCATGTTTTGAGATAACATGCAAATAAACAAAATTGAAAAAACTCAAACCAGATTATTAAATATATTGTTGTTTTTTTCTCTCAAAAAAAAAAAATATTGTTGTTTTTATGTACTCGGATTATATGTTAATTTTAATTGCCTTACATTAATTAAGTTCAATATTCCTTCAAAAATAATAATGAATTAAGTTCAATATATAGTGGCGGCTTACATTGACTTGTCAAATTAGTTGCTATGCACACCACCAACAAAAATAAAAATTAGCTGCTGAGCAAATGATTAATGTACTTTTCCCTGCTCCCGCGTGGTTTCATAATGTTAACTTAGTTTATAATAAAGATTTTCTAAAAAATAATAAAATTAATTAAGATAGATAGGTTGAGTTTAATCAAAACCCAATGTTACTGGAATATTTTGTATGATGATAATCTAGTTTCCTTTAAAATACGATGCTCACTTTATAATTTCTTAATGACAATCAATCATCTCTATACGTGATTGATGATGCTAATGCTTGTAGAAATCAATTTCCTAAGTTTTCAAGCCATCAGAAGAATCTTTGGATGGGGTTTCCTTTTATTTTATTTTGTCTTTCTTTATATTTTTAAATTGCACCAAATTATTAAGCAGAAAATGACATAAAGTCTTAGATTATGGGTCACGAATCAATTATCCATTTCAGAGAGTCATCCATTTCATTGCCAAATCATCACTTATTTTAAGTGATTCGTGAAGTTGAATATGATGATGATGCATTTCCTCACAATATTACTAAAATGATAAAAAGGACATTACACTTACGAAGCATTACATTACATTTTATTGAACCGTCCTTGCACCATATCCGAAACTATTGATTTAGGACGGGTCTTCAGGTTGAGTTGGTTCGTGCGCACCCTTATTTGAATATAATTACCAAAGCAAAACAATGTAATAGGAAGAAATATAATGAATTAAGAACTAATCATATATTTTAGCTTATTTTACACGGAAAAAAATATAACTATATAAGCTAGTTTTATTCGCAAACAGAACAAGACTTCTTTTTCTGGGTGAAAGAGAGCAAGACTTTTATGATGGCAAGGTGGGATAAAGTATTGGCCTCACATAAATAGCGATCTAAGAATAACTGCATGATTTGTTTGTAAAGTGCTCAATATAAAGTGAATAAGATGTTTCTCTTTTAGTCCGAAAAATAGCTCAATATAGGTGTTTACCGTAATCTCATAGTTATGTGTGTGAATTTCGTTTACAAATTAAAAAAAAATAACAAATTTATAGTTAAATTCAAAGTTGTTGCATAAACATTATCTTGTTAAATACTACTTAATAATGTATACATTCTGGTTTAGTTAACCATTTTTTTTATGCAAATTAGCGGTATCTTGTCTGGAAGAGACAGTTCCAATTGGTATGTTGAAGGACCTCTAAAATATTTTTAAATAGAGGTATAGTGTTTAAACCTTGAAAATTATTTACTACTTAACAAAACTACAATTAAGAAAAAATTATATTTGAATCCAATCAATATCCGCATATCCAATTAGTTTTAATTTTAGTAATCACAGAGGATATTTTTTTATCTAAATCATTATTTTGGTTATGTTTTTGGAAATTATTATAATTATTTCAACTTCTAACTATAGTCATTTTATATATTAGCAACAAAATTTCAATCATTTTACATAAAATATATAATGGACAACGAACTGTTTTTTTGAATCATTTAATTGATACTCTTTGATCACATTTATAAACATTTTTTTTGTAATTCATTAAATATTTGATGATATTTAAAGGGTTTTGTTAGAAGCCACTCATGAAGGTGTTTTTTAACAACCCACACCTTAAGGTGTGATTTCCACTTTTTAGTTATAACTTTGCTAAAAGACACCTTCATAAAAATTAGTTGGTGTCTTTTAGCAAATGCTCATAGAATAACTTGCTAAAAAAGGTGTCTTCTAGCAAAACTCATATTAAAATTTTAGACTATAAATAGTCTAAATACATCGATTATTTAATAAATTTAAAAAAAAAATTGTTTATAAAATTGACCGGAAGAAAGTATATATACACACAAAAGTAGTATACACGCACACACACTTGGGAAATAATTGCCATAAATTTTTTGCCACAAAAAGGTGGTTATAATCTCTTTAGATTTTTTTTAAAAAATTATTTATGTCCCCATGAATCTTGACATTGACACCCTTCCCTCCCTCTCTATATCTCTGCCTCTCTAACCATCATCTATCAATCTTTTGAACATGACTATGATCTGAAAATCTTTGTGACCGAAAAATACAGCTTCAGCAGAAATGCTTTATAATTGTTAATTTCTTATATGCATAAGCAGTTAACTAATGTTCCGCAAATCGAGTGTTAACTCGTCGAGTTTATTGGATTTATGTTTTTAGTTACCAAAATTGTGTTAACTCGGAGGTAAACTTGGTTTCTGGTAAAATCAGAAAGTTTGACGAGTTTGACCGAGTTAACACTCGGTAAACTCGTGTAAACTCGACCGTGTTTACCGAGTTTTACGAGTTTACATCTAAGAGTAAAACATTTTTTTCAAAACCTAATTCTTATTCTAAAAGCCCAAAAGCTGAAACGTTTACTGAATAATTACTTTTACACTAACACATTGCTAGCTTCCTGAAATGAAACGTTTCTTTTTCTTTCTTATCTGAGTTCTCAAACCATGAACAAGAGAGCACATACCAAGCAGGGTTACGATTCCGACGAGGGAAATTCCGATTGCGACATTGGCTAGGGCTGCGGTGGTGGTTTTTGATGACCTGTTGAAGAAATTAACTAGTTTATTTTTTGGATAGTTTTATTAACAACTTAACGAACTTGTGTAACTTGCTTTTTTGGATGGTTTTATGGATGGCTTAATCTTAGAGATTTATGAAACTTATGATTTTGTGCGTTAATTTTTGTATTTTGATGCTAAGTTGAGCATAACGTTTTAGTATGGTAGTTGGGTATAATTTGTCTTTGTAATTAAGTCATATTTTGCACTATTGACCTATTTACAATATTGTATTAACTTATATATGTCATGCATATAATTATTTTATATAATTTTAATTTTAGGTAAACTCATACGAGTTTTCGAGTCGAGTTTACCTAGGCAAAACGAATTGAGGTAAACTCTAAACTCTGAAGTTGCAAAACTTTGCTCTTAACAAAAGTACACGAGATCAATCATATAAATATATATTTTTGCCATCCAATAAATACAGAATGTAAAATGTTGTGGGACTATTGACATTGCAACTTGAAGCCCATGCTAGAATCTACAAGCACACTCTTGTCCACACTTACTGTGTGGTAGTCTCCTCGTTAGATCCTTTGAAAAATATTTAGAGATAGAGAGATTATTCTTAGCCATGCTTTACACTTTAGTTGTTATAAATTAATACTTGAGCTTAGTCTCATCGACCGTAACTATATTTTTCTTTGACGGGATTGTAACTAGTAATAACCATCTATTTTTGAATGTGCTTTTTCTAAATCTATTGCAATCAGTGGCTCATTGGTGTGTATAAGTTTTGGCTGCTAATAAATATGATATAACGGCTACAAAGTAGCTAACTTATTTTATTTCGTAATGAGCTAGGGTACTACTTACACTCTCACTTATTTGTATTTACTTATCTAAATATTAATAATAATAAAGTTTTGTCAAATAAATAAATAATAATAATAATATTAACGGCAATAATTTGCTTGTCATACAAGTATTAGGACAATCGTTGGAAATAGTTCTTTAATAGTCATTGATGAAATAACATAATGTCTAATCTATTCGTGGGGCCTTTAGAGAAATGATATTGACAATGATATCTCACATGAAAGTGGCAGAATGCCACGTGTGCATTGCGCAGCTTCATGTGCTGACCTGGCTCGAATGTATTGAGTAAACTGTTTATAGGCAAAAACGAAAACATTCGAGACTGATCAATGGTAATAGTTACGGCATGGCCCACTTTAAATCAAAAGGACAAAGAATGATGGATAAATTAATCATTCAAATTCGATTATAGTAACTATATTATAGATCTAATTAGTTATGTTTTATGAGCAAGAACCGATAAAATTATATAAATAATCAAGTGAAAGGTAAAATTGAAAGAAAAAAATATAAACAAACACAACTTATTTGACACAAATACAACACCATGAACCACCGATCCACATGTTCTCTCTTCTCTCACGCCACATGCATTGTCTTGGCATAGTTCCAGTTGATCTTAGTTGCATTCTCCTCTTTCTGCAATTTAATCGTCGTCTCTTTTCACTCTTCTCGCCGATCGATTTTGATCCTCCACCGTCGTGATCCTTCCTTCTCCGCCCCTTCAATGGTCCGATCATCCTTTCCGTCATCCACCACCTACACAATCAACATAATTGTCGTCGTCGATCATCTCCTCGACGTAGATGACAATGGTGGCGTTCAAAATGGGTGTAGTTTGTTCAGATGTGCTATTGTTAAAGAAAAAATGTTTGTCTTTGATCAAGCTCGACGGAGATGACGACAACGGTGATCAAATGGGTGAAATTTGTTCAAATCTATCATTAAAATGTGTTTGTCTCTGACCAAGAAATGAGAAAGAGGGAAGAAGGGAGAGAGACACAAGCGAATGGAAAATCAAGGAAGGGATAGAATAAAATAAAATAAAAAAGAAATATTCATGAACAATATATATGGTCTATTAAAAAATGAACTATATATACAGTGTTTGTATTGTGTTAAAAAAATAAAAGGTATTCCTCTTAAAGAATCCACTAGTAGAAATTTTGTTTTGGAAATACAAATTTTTTACGTTTTGCCTTAACAATAATTACATCACTTTTATAATCAAATTTACTTATTTTAATACTTTAACCAATGTCCTAGAGGCACTCATTAGCATTTTTTTTTATATATAAAGTCATAATAAGATTTTTTTTATTATGTCCATTTTTGTTCTTATTCTTGTGTATTGTTTCTCTTTTAAAGGGATTTAACTAATTCTTTTTATCGATAATTTAAATAGTATGATAAAATAGTTAAATGAAGGATAAAATCGGAAGAAAAAGTCCAATCTAAAAGGATGTATCCCATTTATATATTGTTATATATACTTATTATTATCATGAATACAAAATATAATGAAATATCAAATTGAAAATGTCCTCGTGAACTTAGTTCAGTTGATAGAGATAATACATAATATATGTAAGGTTCGGAGTTCACTGGCCACCAAAAAAAATTGAAAATGATGTATATAGTACTCTACTTCTCATTTTTTATAAGATAATTTTACAAAAATCACAGACATTAAGTTAGAATAATAAACTTGTCACGCATGTATGTTACTATTATCAAACTATCTTCGTGTATAAATATATTTAATGTTTACTTTTCACATTTCAATATATACTGATAATATCGATAAGGGGTGTATTTGAAAAAACTATATACTGATAAAATCGATAAGAGGTGTATTTGCAAAAACTATATATGTATGTGTGTGTGGGCGCATCTATAAATTTGTAAATAATCTTATATTTAAATACATAATTTTTTTTCCTGTAAATATTCTCATTATTAGAGATGAATGGAGTATTAATTAAAAAGTACCTTATAAAATTGCAATTTAGAAGTTAAAAATATATAGAACAAATTCTTTTTACAAATATGTCAAATATTTTGCTTAAAAAAAGGTTAAATATCGTGTTTTGCTTAAAAAAAGGTAAAATATTTTGGAATGGTGTAATTATTTACATACTATTAAAAAGAGAAAAATTACACAATTCGTCGTTTAACTTAATTTCAAGTAACATTTTCGTCTTTTTTATCTTTATGCCTTCGAGCTTCATCAACAACCTCATTAGTCACCAAAATACCATCTAAAATTTGACGACCCTTAATGAAAGCAGACTGAGAATCGGATACAACATAACCCATCATCGAACGAAGTCTATTGGCAAGCACTTTCAACAAGATTTTATACAAGCTACCCACCAACGAAATCGGACGGAAATCATTCAGACGTTGAGGGCTATCAACCTTAGGGATAAGAGCAATGAAAGTGTTGTTTAGACCTTTGGCCAATCTTCCATTACGATGAAACTCCACTAAGAACCGCATAACATCATCCTTCACAATGTTCCAGAAGTCTTTAATAAAACCAAAATTTATTCCATCAGGACCCGGACATTTAAAGTTTTCACAATCCCACACCGCGACTTTGACTTCGTCCAACGAGAAGGGCTTAACCAAAGCCGCCCCTTCCCTAAAAGCCAAAGACCGAAAAGATAAGCCTTCCATACTAGGCCGTGAGGTTACAACAGGCCGAAAATGAGAAGAAAAATGAGTGAGGATTATACTTGATTTTTTTTATGAGATCATACTTGAGGGTTACAACAAAACAATGTTTTGATTAAAAATCAAATTCTTTCATCTTCTTTGTTATAATCAGATAAGGCTTTCGTCCTTTATCTTTTTCTTTTCCCGATTTAACCCTTTATGATATAAAATATTAATTAACATTGTTATCATTTTTATGAGATTTTTCAATGAAATTTGAGTTTCTATGTTTGTATGATGAAGATTAGGCTTTGTCTATGAGTTTGATGAATTTTTATAAGTTTTTTTTATGAATTTTTTGATATTGTTTTGATAAAAAAAAAGATATTTTATAACATAAAATACTAATTAAATCGAGAAAAGAAAAAAAATAAAGAATGTAAATGTAACCTAATTATAACATAAAAGGTTAAATCAGAAAGAAAAAAAAAATGTTATCTGAAACTAAGTTAAATGACAAATTATATATTAAAAATGGTAAAAAGAAAAAATCTCCCATAAATTAGGACGCAATTTTTTTTTGTCATAAAAGGAAAAAAAAGGTTAATATTGTACGTTTGAGTCAAAGAAAAAAGTCACTACTCCCTCCGTCCCTTTTTATTTTTTTGGGTCTTAGATGAGGTTTAAATAAACTCACACACAACTGTGAGTTCCTGGGTTCGAACCTGGGTCACGACGTCTGACCTTGTAATTTTGGCATTTGCCAGTTAAGCTAGGACTTCTAGACTCCCTCCGTCCCATTTTAAATGATCTAATTTGAAAATGTATTTTGTTCATATAACATATTTTGACCTTATTTTTCTACTAATATATAAAGACAAAATATATCATATAAAATGTTGTTGGATTCGTTTCGATGAATATTTTCAAAACATCAAATTTTCTTAATTTTTCTAATAGATTATTAAAGATATTTAAGTTCAAAATTGTGCACTAATATACGTGACAGAGTCAACTAGACCACGTAATATGGGATAGAGGGATAATCATAGTGATAAGATCCAAAAAGATAGTTCCATTTTAGAACCGGAGTAACATTGTAGAATTAGCCAAAAAGAAAAAGTTAATATTGTTGGGGCTATTGTAAGATTCTAGTGCAATAAAATGTATCCTATATTTGTCCATAGAGTTAGATAACCCATAATACGTAACTTATGTAAGTAAAATGACTATGTTAGTAAGCTAGCTAGGGCAATTAAGACTTAAAAGACACACCTCTTTGAAGAGCTATGGATGAAATTATTGGCCCTAAACAGAGGAGTATCAAGCCGTCACTCTTTCTCCAACATCATCCCTCTCAACCCACCCAACAAAAGTTCCATCATTAGACAAAAACCCTAACCTTCGCAATCATTTGTATCATCTCTTCTTTAGTAGGGATAGGAATTATTATTTTTTTAGAATAATCTTGTGCGTCACACCCTGCCTATGACGTGTTTATTTATATTTTTCAACAAGAAGATTGTTGCTCGTATTACATGTGTCTTCTAAAGGATGATTGACTTCCGTTGATTTAGGGTTTGGATGTCAAAGAATATATATTGTGAAGTAAATCATCGGATGATTAAGTACTTAGTTATATCCTTAAAAAAAAAAGTACTTAGTTATATTTTTTAGCGTGAAAAATATTATGGTTTTAATTAGGAAAATTTGTAAAAAAGAAAAGATACGAATAAAATTCATAGAACTAGTTTGAGTTTTCTATTTTTTTAACAAGCAAAAATGAATTATATAAACACTGACATAACAACCCTCTTCGGCATAAAGCGTACCAAAAAGACCACTAAAGTTTACAAAGTCATAACTGGATACATAAACAGATTAACCGATGTTCAAACACAAAAGCGGGCTTGACCACCACATATGAGTATCAAAAACAAAATTGGCTTTCTTAGTTTGAGTTTTCTTGCGGTGTAGATGTAAGTTAAAATAAAATAAAAATAACTAGGTAATCAAGGGTAAATTTACAGGAAAGTTTCGACCAAAATTAGCATGTGTTTGTTTGAGCGGTACAACTCAATCATATACACTCCTAGAAAGAAGCTATGATTCTTGGCTTCTGTTTTTTTAGGTTGGAGTGGATTTGTAACACGTAGATGTAAGTTAAAACAAAATAAAAATAATGAGGTAATCAAGGGTAAATTTATCAAGAAAGAGTTTCGACCAAAATTAGTACGTGTTTGTTTTAGCGGTACAACTCAATCATACACACGTCTGGAGAGAAGCTATGATTCCTGGCTTCTGTTTTTTCACATTGGAGTGGATTTGTAAGACATAGATGTAAGTTAAAACAAAATAAAAATAACCAGGTAATCAAGGGAAAATTTATCAAGAATGAGTTTCGACCAAAATTAGCTTGTGTTTGTTTTAAAAGTACAACTCAATCACACACGTCTGGAGAGAAGCTATGATTCTTGGCTTCTGTTTTTCCACGCTGGAGTGGGTTTATAACGCACGAAATGCTTGTCAAACGCAAAAGTAAAGCAATGCTATACATCAAGAAAGATTTTATCAAGAAAAATTGAAGAATGACATGGCAGAATAATCACCCTTAGATTTTATCAAGAAATTGTCCTGAAATTAATGTTAGCCAATAAAATCTCTGCCTGGCCGGAAATCATGAGGTGGTGGGTGTTATGTATTTTTTTTTATGAAAGGTTAATAAATGAGACTGAAATCTAAGGGTGATTATTGTGTCATGTCATTCTTGAATATTTCTTGATAAAATCAGTCTTGATATCTAGCATTTTCCTTAGTAGATAAATATTGTTAGTTATAAAGTTGCCCTTATATATACATACTAACGGAAACGTGTCTGTTCAGCTGTACTGTTTTATTGCATTTTATTGTATACATACATATTTCATTGTATAGATAATGGTATATGTTAAAGATAAAATAATGATTATTTATTTTAAAAGTTTTCTTGCGGAGTAATATAGTTGTGCCAATTTATTGCAATGAGCTAAAAAGATGCACTTGGTCTTCCGTTTAATTTAGGGGCACTTCTACGGTGCACTCATAAAACTGATTTTTTGAAAAAGTTATTTTGTTTAGTTAATAATATAACATCTGCAGAAGGAAAATTTGGTGTATCAGAATTCTTATATACAGTTGTCAATGTTCTGTTATAATTTGAAGGCTTCTGTTAGTGATTTTAAATAAATGATGCTACAAAGTGGAATTGCATTGCTTTGAACGGTTGAGATAGATGATGTTGGTAAAGTACAGATTTTATTTGAGTTTGAAAATAGAGCTGATGCCTCCAGTTTTGAGTGTTGACCACAAAGTCAATCCCTTATGACTTCCCTTTCTTTTGCTTGATGTATTGCATAGTTTTGGTTATGTGTCTGGCTTACCAAAATTACTTTCTGAAAGTTGTAACAGATAAATTATGTCACACACTTTGTTGTAATATTGTGGACAATGTTCTCTTGTTTGAAAAAATAAATAAAAGGCGGCAATTGATTCCAAATTCGAATAGTTTATTTCGAAAGTCTTAACAACGCATAACCTAATTAAGCTAACTGGAAAATTCATAATGACTTCACCAGAAAAGTCATTCTCATGACTTCACCATAGAATTTTCCTTAATTTAGACCATTAGATTAGTGTCTATTTAAACATTGTTAATGACTTAAAAGTCCACACCAGCCTCGATAACATATATAGTCCTTAAATATATAGTTGATTCATCTTAGATTTATCTTAATCCAATAGCTTATAACTTATCACTCATTCTCTTAGTTTTACCTTTGTAATCATAATTAGTTAAAAAAAACAGTACTTTTTTTTGAGAAAAAAAAAGTACTTGAAATCATATTTTATATGTCATTTCATATTTACACGTTAGTTCAACAATTAACTTTATCAGAAATATAAATTCAATCAACTAACTTATATGTTATCAGTTATTAATTAGTTTATAAACTATCCGATGTAAATTCATTTTTTTTAAGATGTTATAAATTCATTTGTTATAAGCTAGATTATCTATTTTTTTCTTTAATGAATAATAATATTTACTCATTCAAGGTTTACAAAGTTTTGCTACCCTCTGACTTTGGAGCAATTCTTGGATGGACACAGATTTAGACCCTCCATTTAGTCTCACATGACATACTTAAAAAGAAAAAAGTATAAAAAATAATCATTAATTTTCAAATGATTATAACATGTGTATTTTTTTGTGTGTGATTAAATAAAGTGTCTAAATTCTTGTGTCCACCAAAGAATTATCCTGACTTTGTTATGATAGTATTCTTTTTTTAAACTTGGTTTGATAGTATTCATCTACAGGTGAGTCAAGATCTTCTCTATTTACAATTGTCTCAATTTCTTCCATTTGTAGAGATAAAGACACAAAAATCTTAAAAAAAGTATAAAGTAATTAATGATGAGGAGACTCATTTAATTAAAATATCCACTATCTTAGCTCTTTTTTTGTCTTATCTCTTTTTAAATTGTATTCTACGATTATTTTGACAAATTGAGATATCTTAACTCTCTATGGGTGTATATGGAGTATATCTCTAAAGTATATTCATTAATTTCTCTAGCGAACTAATTATCGTTACTCTATTTGGTCCCAATGGTTGGTACCCACTACACAATCACTGTTTCTCCGACAGAGTCACATTAAACGATTAATGATCAAGTTCTCATCCAATAATAACTGTCTCATCGACGTCCATGCCACGTAGTATAGTTAAATTCACATATGGGACCTCTTAGTTTCCCTTCTTGCAACGACTAATTAACTAAAAAGGCCCATTAATCATGCATACGTGGAAAGGGACTAATTTTAACAAGTAATCCGGATTTTCACATATTTTGAAGTGTATATTTTAAAACTTCATTATAGTTAATCAGTTAAAAATTTATAATTATGTCGAGTGTAACTAAATTGTACACGTATATTTAATTAATATCATTCATACTAATCATTATGTGTTGTCCTCATATAGTGGAGGAGAGCAAGCTAGCTAGAGGAGAAACAGCAATTGATAGTCATTTGTCACATGCACTCTCCCAATTATTATATAATTTAGATGATACATGTTTTGACAAATATCAATTTTGTCCTCATCTACATTATTATTGCATTGCTTGCATCCCTCATCACCCAGCCAGAAACAAAAAGCAAAGAAACCACGCATATAATAGAAACTCTCCATTTTAGATAAGTGGAATACCTTTTATAACAAAAAAGTATTATGATAGCATTAGTGTGCAGGCTTGGAGTGGCTCTAGTCATGGTGGATGAAGGATGATTTATTTGCTGCATTAGTGCACTTGGGTGTGATCAAAATTTGAAAGAAAGATTATGTTTTTGTATGACACTCCATAATTTAATAACTCTAAATGCTGAAAAATAGACTTGTCTTCTATAATCCAATGCTAGATGAATTGGAGATATATAGTAGGGCGAACTAAGATACAATCTTGAAAATAGTTCAAGACGAAAGGAAACGGGTCCATATACATATATTATCAGCGGTGGGTGAACCATTTAAATTGTATCGGTATAAAGTAAGTAATGTAATTTGTTTGTTATTAAAAAAAATGTTCACAATAGTACAAAAAGAAATTGTCTTAGCAAAAAAGACGAAGTTATTATTATTAATTTTTTTGAGAGAATTATTATTATTATTATTATAATTCATTATTATTTTATCCTCCAAATTTCTTAAGGGCCAAAGTGACCCCATGAAAGACAATTAGCTTAGCTAGGTTACCCTACACCCTACTACATGTATCAATCTGTGATGGAGGACTGAACAGATGGGACTTGCAAGTTTATGATTGGCATTAAATTCTATTTCCAGCTACTAAAATTATTTCCTCTGTTTTTCTTAGAGCTGTCCATGTTCAACTTGGGCTCAAGGAGTTTATCAACCTCACGTGCTTCTCTAATTGAATCTTGGTACTTCCCTCCACTAATTAATTTATCCAAAAGCAATCAAGATAAGAAAATTGCTTTTCTGACCTTGATAAGTTCACATTGACACAAGTAAAATACCTAAATGTTCCCAGCGGCAGTTAACAACCGTTTACCAAGCCGACAACAGTTAACTGCCGCTGGGTTCAACGGTAGTTAATTGTCGCTACGTGTCTGGCTCATTTTTCAGAAACTCATTTTCCAGTGTCTCTCCTAACCAAATTCATCTAAAATTTTCATTCAATAACCAATTGATACCTAAACAAATTCATCCAATATTTAACAGGAACATGATAAAATTAAAACGCAAGAAATAATATAAAAGGTATGTCGGAAAATGTCATAGAAATACGAAAAATGTACGGAACATGTCATAATTATACATCACCATCATCATAGTAAAAAAGTACATAAAAAAAATTCCTAATCATACTCAACCTTGTTGCCTACCATGCCTATGCCACCTGCGCCGCCTGGCAATCTGATACGTAAGGGCAGGGCGACTAGTACTAGCTATCTGCATCACCTCCTGGACAATCTCCTCTTTAGTCATCTCACCGCTCCTGGCCACAATATCGTCAGTTATATGCACCACATCCCGGATGATCGTCAGTGTGTCCGCATCTCTTTGACATGCTCCTCCTCTATGATCTGCTCCACGTTTACCGACCTAGGAGGAGATCCTTCATAAGGTGGGAGAATACGAGGGTGAGAGGCTTTGGCATACCAAGCCATGTAGTCAGCGTCATGCTGCCATGGTCTCTCACACCTATGTATCCAATGAGGGTATAACCACGGCTGAGCGTCTAACAATACAATGGTCAGCACCTGCGGAGGCATCTGAGCGACAGAGGACGGATGTCTGAGAATGTCTTGTACAAACTCAAACAGCCTCTTTACCCGCTCAGGCAAATGACGGTACACCCTCTGGTTCCCGCACATCAGCCATCCCGAGTAAGTGCACAAAATCTGAAAAGGGCACACTCCTATGTGATCACCATAAGTACAAAACCTCACATCATCCACCTCTAAGCGATCAAGCCGTAAGCGGTAATGGTGCACATCAGTATGCCCTCTGCTAGTAAGCCATCTCCCAACACATGGTCTCTCAGGCTTCCAGCTCTTGCCAAGCTTCCTTGGGTACGAACCTGGCAAATGCTCCAAAATCCATCCCTGCAACAAAAAAATAATACACAAAAATAAGTATTCGAGTTAAATATTAAATAAATTTAATACATTTTAAAAACTTCACAAAAATATTTAAATAACATCCTAAATAAATGTAGTCGAACTTAGGAAAAAATAATCTAACATGATGATAAAAATTATAAAATAAATTCATAAA
>Ga0228711_1001586_pt1 | contig 33770 bp, 13 predicted proteins | sample MedpolnodulmetaG_2_FD_177996 | JGI IMG/M metagenome (GOLD analysis project Ga0228711, IMG submission 177996) | Root nodule microbial communities from Medicago polymorpha collected in Santa Monica, California, United States - brown nodules | ecosystem: Host-associated > Plants > Roots > Nodule... | reverse complement strand
TTTTTTTTTAATTGTATTTTTTTTTTTTTTTTTTTTTTTTTTTTTTGTTTTCTATTTCAAAAATGTATTTATATGATACATGAACTTTTAGATAATGATTAAAGTTTAATCTTTTGCAATTATTACATAATATGATTACATTTTGTCTACGATTTTAATTTGGCCTATGTTGTTGGAAACATTGTTGGATGACAATGAAATTATAATACTGGATGAAATTTAAAACATTGTCGTAAACATGGCTGAAAATATGTTGTGTTTTAACTTTTTAACTTGATTTTAATGTAACTTCTTAAAAAAAAAACTTGATTTTAATATAGAAAAAAGAAAATTATATTGTCTCGAAGAAAACCGTACCAACTCAAACTGTGATTTGGTTTGATAAGATTTTATTTTAAAAGTCAATCGAACCAAATAAAATTACATATTTTTTTATCTTGTGGCTCAATGACTTACTCCCTCCGTCCCATATTATAAGCAAAAAAAAAAATCACACTTAATAAGAAAACTAAAACATAATAGTTTGTAACATAGTATTTTGTGTTATCTTTGAAATAAGTTTTATAGGAAGATGTAAAAACAATTTTCATTGGTAGTTGATTATAGAAAAATGAAAAGAGAGCAAATTAAATGCACTTTGCATTTAATTTTCCTTTGAAAAAGATAATTTTTTAAAAAAACATAATTAAATATAATAAAAGTTGGTCTTTTTTGCTTATAATTTGGGGCAAAGAAAAATGGCTTTTTTTCTTATAATTTGGGACGGAGGGAGTATAGCCTTAAACCGAACCAAAACACACTGCAAACTCCCCTACGGCATACACTACTAAAAAATTGACATTAAAAAAAAAGTTCAATGGTTTCCTTCATACCACAACCACTTAAACACAATCTCATTCGTAAGGACAATACTACGGTTCACAAAATTATCTTTACACAAAAGAGGTGCAAACATGCCCCTAACTTTAACCAACAAATTTATTGAATAGCATAAATAAATTTCAACCTATCAGTTACAGTTTTGACTATGTCGATAATAGAAGGTGGTGTAAAATAAGTATCCCCACACAACAGTATAAAGTTGACGGCTTACAACAAGTGACATATTTATTATTTTACTTATGGCATATACCATAAGTATCCCTCCCAGACATGATTGTATTATTTTCTGAAGAAATGAGCTAGTGAGCATCAGTTCTCCCGAGTCCAAATATCGCAAACATGAACTTACATGAAACAATACAAGTGGACAGTGATCCTGGAAACGGACTCTGCCCATGAAATTCATTAGACCCCGTTGAAACCTCGACTGCTCCAATTATATATAAATAATAACAAAGAATGAAATATGATAGCAATGTACAAAATCTTCAAATCCTTTCTGGCTTTGGCATTAATGCTGTCGAAGAGAACCCTTAGCGGATCTAAATTAAGAAATAGGGCTTATCTCCAGTTGCACTCAGAGAAGATTGATAGTGAAGGAAACATATGGGTGAGTATCCGCTTCACCTGCTAGGCCAGCCATTCCAGCACCTACCTCTTCATCGGTTTTCCAGTATGCACTGCACGTATTTATGGAAGGCACGATATTACCATGTAAGAATAGTCAATCAAATTAAGAGACAAAAATTACAAAAGCAAAGACAATTAAATATTGTCTGTATGTATCAAAACATGAGAGAAGCATGTTTTGGTAAAAGTATAATACAGGGGATGGAGTCTCAAATTGAGTTTTTGAGAAGAGTTAGCAAACATAAAGTTTCCGAACTGTTTTTCTAGCATCTCAACCAATTATTTTATTTAGAGAACCAAGAGAGTAGAAACGCTTTAAATTCCAACCATAACTTCTTATTTTCTAGAGTAAGTTCTGTATATTGGTCACAACAAAGAGACCAGTACAGTGTTTTGTGATTTGAATTTGAATAATAAAGAAGTATATATATTAAGCAACGCACGAACAAATTCATTTAACTTTCACTATTCTTTAATGTATGTAAAAGGTGCTAACATATAAAATAAAAAATTAGTTTAAATTAGCATTGTTCAACACCAAATATTTACATTCCTAACTGTCAAAATGTGAATCATGTTTGGAGTTTGAGCCTTGTAAAGAATTTCATGAAAGTCTCAGTTGAAGTACTATCAAATTTGGCAGTGACCAACTCTTCAAAAATAAAAAATTTAAAGGCTTTCTGAAACTTTGCATGTTTTCCTTTATATCCAGCAAAAACAAGTGAACAACCCTCCCCCTCAAAGGAAAAGATAATGTGGGAACTTAAATCCATCAGTTGATCAGGCTTAGTAGTGTCTAAGATTACTACAAGCCATATAATTTAAATGAGACAGCACAGAGATTAATTAGCTACTTGCCTGTTTGAGCTATCACTCAACCCTTCAAGGATTGAACGTACTTTCTTCTCGGCTTTTACAGATGGAGCTAAGACACATGCCTGGAATCAACAGAAGACCCGATAATGATCAGTGGTAAAAAAAAAAATATTGTTTGAGGGGAGGGGGAAGGTGATAAGACCGAACTTCTTGTCTAGAAGAGTAGAGTACCAAGAAAGACGGAGGCAATCCATATCTCAGAATGCTTTCAGAAAATAAGCGCACAGCACAAAAGTGCATCCAGGAGCTGAAAACCTTCAGAAAGTATAAAGTAAAAGTGGTCAGCGAGAAGAACCATGGCATTATAGGATAACACGTCAATCGTAAGCTAAGTCACTCCATAATGTCAGCCTCGGCCTGAGAGGCTAGTGAAAAACAGACGCATCAATATATAAGTACAGCTTGAAAATAGTCATTTAACTTGGCATACGTTTCTCATAACCACCTTGGTTTTTCTAATGCTATCTGAAAATTCAGTCTTAATAAATTTTCTGGTATTTCTACAAAATTAAATGAAATAATGAGCAAGTGCATAATACCTCTCCATAACTGGCATAGCACCATTGCAGCAGAGAACCCCTCAAACTTTCCTGATCTTGCATCAATTTATCCAACTCCTGCTTTCGGCCCTCATGTGTTTCTGGACTGTATTCAAAATCACGAATCTGAATACGAAGACAAAAAATTCCATTAAACACCTGTCACCAAATTATGAATTGATATTCGATACCAAAACACTCAGCATTATGTGTCTCACAAATTCCACTATACAGATATTACCAATATTAACAAATGGAAGACAATATGCAAAATTAATTAAAAGAAATACTTACTTGGAACCCTTTTTCACGTGCACTAGTTCTAAAATTGTCTGCCACACGATTGAAGAGTGTTACAGTATAAAGAGCGTATTCATTATCCTCATACAACTTCTTAGAAGATCTTGGGACCTAAAATATTTAACCTAATTAGAAGTGAAACAAGGAATAAAGCAATGAAAAACAAAAGCATACTTGGAATTATTCAAAGGTGTGAACAAACATTATTGGAATGTTTAGATGAATTACAGGGATTTTTTAATAATAACCCATTTACAATGACCACAAGGAAGTAGTATTCATATTTTCTAGTGAATATGATATATCTTACCACATAGCTAGTCAATGTTTCATAGCTTTCAAGCCAATCCTTCTGTGAATACTTGGAAACAATCGCAAGGAGGGTAGTTAAATGTTCTGAAGTTATAATGTCCTCTGGTTTTACCAAGTTAGAAAGATCACGAACTGCTAAGCTGAAATAGTAAAGCAGGTCAGCTAAGAAATAGAATACATTAAATTTGAAAACTACATAATTTGTAAAACATCTGCACCTTCCAGTTTGCTTTCGGTTTATAGCGTTGAGCTGACTTCTGATATTATTATACTCTGAAACACGAACCTGGCATGAAAGACAAATTTTCAATGCCCAAGTAGAAATATCAATCCACACAATGCAAAATAAGTAGGCACTACGGATGTTCTATGTAATATTTCTCAGAGAAAAAAAGTTCATTGGATTATTATGAAATAGATCAAAGTGCCATACTATATTACTATAAGACAAATAAATCTTATATCTTTTCATCAAAAAGTAAATAAATCTTATATTAATGAAGGGGGAAAAAGGACAAATAAATCTTATGTTGTCCATCACTCAATCATTGTGAAAAAGAGTTGCTACCTTCTGAGTTACATATGTTGAAAGCTCTTATAACTCTACAATTATTTGCCTCATCGGATTTTGGGATTTTATTTGCAGTATAACCAAGTGGACGTGGTCCAACAAATCAAGGCACAGCGATTTTTTAAAGGTAAATTTTATGACAGGCTGGCCCGCCAAGCCCACAGTCTGCAAAGGGCCGGGCTCAGATAGTACTTTTAGAGTCTATATTTAAACAGGGCTTTTAAGCTCAGTCCAATAAACCCAAAGTCTATTCCGGCTGACCCTAAAATAAATGGGTCGGGTAGCCTGTTTTGACAGCTTTAGAGCTAGGGGATTGAACGGTTGGGATTAAAAACATGATTCACTCATTTTTTTCCCAACAAGAGAGGATCCACTCCCCCCTTAGATCAATAAAGTATGTTATTTTATATCATCAAGGGAACAATTTTATTCTTAAATCTTATAATTTCAACCTTTCTAGCGAAATCATGTACCTTTCTTATCACCTCTAAATCCAGATAATCCATATGCTTTATTATTTTTTTCATCTCCACCCGTCCGTTTCTAAACGTTTTATTTTGCGTTAAAATTCCAAGATAGTCTGCCTGTTAGTTAAGTACTCCCTCAGTTCATTTAAAAGCACCCCTTCCGCGAGTGTGAAAGGGTGCTTATAAAAAGGGACGGAGGAAGTATTAGCTATCAAATTTCAATATCCAAAACTTCTTAAAGTTTAAGATATTGCTTTAAGATAGCAGCATGATACTATTATATTTGCAGTGTATCTCATTCATGGCTAGGATGGATGGCAGTAAATTCCTATGTACCTTCAGGAACTAAAATGAAATTCTTTTATATACGAGAGACCGAGCTGAAGCCAACATTGCCGATGAGGACCAAACAGCATGAAGTAAAATTCATAGGACAAATCATCCCAGACATTGGGGACAACAAGAAAATTGTCCATATCTTCTACATTATTTTCTCAACAACTTCTACCCCATCTTGGACAAACCAAGGTCCTCATACCAAAAATTACCCAAAATAGAATCGTATGTAACTAAGGGGGAGCCTTGGCGCACGGTAAAATTGTTGTCACGTGACTGAAAGGTCATGGGTTCAAGTCCTAGGAATAGCCTCTTGTGTAAAAACAGGGTAAGGCTGCGTACAATACACCAACAAATGATGGGACCCCTTCCCAGACCCTGCGCGGGAGCTTTAATGAGAATAATGTCTACCCATCTTTGACTCTGAAGGTAAAGTAGAGAGAGAAAGGTGAATCCTTCACCATAGGTGTGAATTGGCAGGTGGTCTGATCTTATTCTTTTTCTCGGCCTTGGGAGATAAGCTTATAGCTAAAAAACTATCCCTAGAGCGAGTTGTGCAATAAACTGATCTCAGTTAACAGTTCAATAGTGGCATCACCGAAAAGGTTACCTGAAGCACATGGATCAAAGTAGGAAAACTTGGTATATATTTATCAACCAAACACAGAGTTCATAGATTCAATACTCTGCTCGCTAGGATTTGGATCTCTAAAGCATAAGGGTAACATTAGAAGGAAATATTTGATGGCAAAGCGGACTCTAACAAATCAATAGTTTATGACAAACAGGGATATATTTTATTATTATAACGAACACTAAATTTTATATCAATGTTTGAGATCCTCAATTAGTCCCTCTTTAAGAGAATATGTAATCTGCGATCCTCTTCACTTTAGAAAAGCCAAGATTGTTCCCCTCTGGCATCAATTTATGAATTAACCATGTAATGATACTAATTACAAACCCAAAATTAAAAAGACCAAGCTCCACAAACTGATGTATCAGCTCTATATAGCACATAATTACAAATATAAATATTAGCTGGCCACATTGGAAGCATTTGCACTCACTGAGATTGCAATCTTTCTCATTATTATATATTAGTTGGCCGACATATGCCACATATGGGTACTTCAACTCAAATATAAATAAGGTAAAAAATTAAGAAGCAGACAATCAATTGGGAAAGTAGAAAACCCGTAAACAAACAGGACCAAAATATGCTATCTAAGAAAACACTGAAGTTGTTCCGCAGACCATTCATATATGAAATATCATAAAATTAGTGCCCCGCTAGTATTTGGTATATAAATGCTGTGTCCCGGAACTAAATATTTTGCAGAAGACACACTGTTGAATCAGATATAAATTGGTAGCAATTAAAAAACTCAATGAACCAAAAGAATGCAAAGACTTAAAGCAGTTAGCCATACAAAAGGCAAGAAAGTTACAATAACTAACTAGCTGCTATCTTCACTAGTTGTCAAATTATGGATCGCGGAAAATAGCGGTTTGTTCAAACCCCAATCTTTTGTTTTTCTTTTTTCATAAATGAATTTGCACACTTAATTAAAAAAAACTACGCAACAGTGCTATAGCGCCATCATATCCACTATTTTGTACTAAATAACATATTGCAGAACAATAGTGATTTCTTCAAATTCCGCTATGCAATAGCACTATAGCTGCTATTCAACAACACTAATAGTATAAATAAGGGAATGAATGACAAATGCATATAATGTTATTATTACTAACTACCCATCACATCCATGAAATCAAACATATAGATCGAAACGAACTAGTACTAAAGAATGTGAAGAAAATGAAAACCTTGAGATCATCCTCAATCTTAGCAACTTGACTATGAATTCCATCAACAATCTCCTTCAAAGGCGACATAGTCGGATACTTAGCATCATCCCAAACAAATCTAGATCCATTACAAACAAGGAAACATCAGCACAAACAAAAACACAAATATCAATAGATCAAAGGTGAAAAGAGAGAAAACAAAACCTAGTCAAGTATGAATCAACAGGAACTCCATCAACGGTGAGACCAGCAGTGTTAACACCGGAAACTCGCTCAAGTTCTTCAATCTGACGCCTGATCTTGCTCGAAACACCTTCCATGAAAGCATTAGACTGCATAAAAATATTCATAGATCAAATCAAAAACAATTACGCGATTGAAATTATAAGAGATCGTGAAATTGAGAGAGGAAAGAGGATAATCGGAAAATCAACCTTGGTGAGATCATCGCTGAGGGAGAGGAGAGAATCTAAGGTTCCAACGCGGAGATTAGGAATGTTGAACTGTGAAGAAGAAGATCGATGGATTAATTAGATTAGAGTAATGAAGCGCGATGGTTAGTTAAATAGATGATTAGTGAGGGAGTTAGATTACTCTGTAGAGAGGAGTATCGAAGGAATGCTTAGAGATGTTTTGCTGCAATTGGTTCCAAATCGAAGAAGAAGAAGAAGAGTTGTTGTTCTGGACGGGGAGAGACACCACCCAGTACCTGTTTGCCATTTTATTTTTTACGAGTGTTGTGTTTCTGATTCTGATTATTATCACTGCATCTCAATGCCCAACTTCGTCGTATATACACATTTTATTATTACCAATTATCCATTCTAAAATAATTACAAAAATAATGCCAATTCAAGAAAATAGTTTTAATTATTGGGTTTAATGTTTATTTGTTTTGTCAAGTAGAAATCAAAGGAGGAACATGGTGAACCACGATCTCTTCCGTCCAAATTAAATTATATAGATCAGGTTTTGCACGTTGTTTTTTATCTCAGCCGTTCATCTCAGATCAAACGGTTGAGATTGAAAATTGTGTGTTTTTAGTTAAACAATCTCAATATCAAATTATTATCGGATGACTGTCATTACCCTACTGTAACAGCAGGGAATCCTATTAAGGATTCCCCAAATTATACATCTTTTTGGCCATACGTATTTTTTGAACATACGTGTTAAGAAATATAATTAATTTTGCATGAGAAAGATATAGTATAAGTTGTTTTACAAAATTGTCTTTGATAAATGATATGAGAAAGATAAGTTAAAGAATTCAAAGAAGATAAAGTAATAAATAATTAAGGGTATAGTAGAAAATGTAACATTAATGTTTCATTAGTATTATAATTAGTATTATAAAACGATTTATAATTATGACATTTTTTTTCTAAACCGACTTACAATTTGGGACGAAATTAAGATTATCGACATTATTGAGTTCAATTTTAATATTATGGATTTTTTTTACAACTTGGATACCCGTCAATAAAAGAAAGTATATTTGTGGAGAAAAAAAAGTTGGTTATAGTTAGTTGAGTTGACACAAGACAATAACATGGGTAACTTTTTTTTTGGTAGATAGAAGAGATGATAAAATCATCATAAACTCACACGTACAAAATGGAGGTATCGGGGTTAGAACCCCGGTCATGACGTTCGGCCTAACAATCTTGGTATTTTTGTCAGTTGAGTTAAGACTTATGAGACATAACATGAGCAGCTTTACCATTTTTAATTGATGGGTAATGTAATTGTCACCGTACAAGAAATTAATGATTCTCCCTAAAAAAATAATTCTTTTTTCCTTCATTTTCTCTCATTTTCTATATGATATCTCGAGCTTGAATTCAATTGTAACCACAACTTATAAAGGTGATTTAAATCAAACGCATAATGACCAAACTCTTGTTCTTTCGTCATTTTCGAACAATATCTTTAAGACTTTTGCTCAACAGATCATTCTCAAACTAAAAATTTCTTCATGGAAGCAATAGGTTGAAGGAATAATTCGCACTCATAAACTCCATGAGTGGTGAATCTAATGATCATAACATGTTATCTTAATGAGATTATCACGAAAGGTGAAAAATCAATTGTCGGATACCTTTCACGAATTAAAACATTGCAGACATCCTTGAATCTATTGGCAACTCAAGCTCACATTACGATAAGCTTGAATCTATTCTAGTCGCATTTCATGTCATCGAAGAAAAGTTGATACTTCTTTCACATGAATCAAAATTGGAAAAGATGAATACATATTCTCTACTAAGCCTTTCTTTAGTGTTTTTCAAGCATAAGAAATTGAGGCAAGTTCGCCCCGTCGTCAAATTTCGAGCAGTCACAACAATTCTCTAATAATAATAGTGGTCGCGACGATTGTAATAGACCTAATCATGGTGGTGATGATCACTTTTGAGGTCGCTACAAGGTCCAATTCTAAATTGGTTAAAAAACTAGACATAATGCAAGCACCTCTTATCATGCATGGCCACTCAATCACAAGCAACAGGGGTGTTAAAAAAAACTATAAAACCAAATTGAACTGCAAGTAGTAGTTTGCTAATTGAACAATCGATTTAGTTCAGTTCATAATTTATTAGTGTGGTTTGGTTCGGTTTAATGGTTTAGTTCAGTTTTTTGTTTTTAAAAATACTCCTAATATTTGATTTGGTTAAATTTTTAATTTTTTTCCAATATTAGTTATAAGATGATGATAATAACAATTTGAAACAATTTAGTTAAAAGAAAATAACAATTCAATTCAAAAATATATTTTATTCGAAGAAAAAAGAGAGTTATGATTCGATTTGAAACCATAAATCCAACATACCAAACCATTGCAATAGTTCGGTTCCTTTCCGAATACATCCTTTAATAGTTCGGTTCAGTTTTTACGAACGGTGGAAACAATTCTCATATTTAAAAGTCAATTTACTAAGGACAACAAGATCATCTCAGAAAAGTTGAAGGTGATTTTAGAAACAACGATGACCAAATAAAAAACATGCATGAAGATTCGCTCCTTTAAAATAAGAATACATTAAGAGCATAGTCAATTGATTCCCGTTTAATCAAGGTGGTGGATTGTCTCATGCCTTAGCTGATTGGATAGATGAGCAGTTGATAAACGTGTATGGAGACTCATAATTTCCCTCAAACGATAGACATGGTAGACAATTGGTCGATTGATTGAGAAATCAACTAGTTGGTACAAAAGCTTTTTTTTTTATTTTTTATGTAACTTAGCAAACTAAAAAATTTCCCAATCTTACATGATGTTAACATGTGTACATGTTGTAAGTACTCCATCCGGAGTTAAATACAAGAAAAATACTTCTCCTTTAAAAGTGATTAAAAAATATCAAAAAAACATCTGTCTATTTAGATTTTTTGTTTTTGCTTATATACATTTCATTCCAAATGGACCAAGTGGCAAACCATGTTAGTGGCAAAAGCATTATAGTTCAACTTTATAAAATGTGCATAAGTTGTAAAAACATACAAAGTTAAAATAATAAAAATAAACATATATACGGTGTCGAATATAGTGTATATATTTTGATGTTAAATTAACCCCACTGATTTACGTATGTATTTCCCTTCTCACTTTTTATTTTATCATTTACCACTTCGAGCAAACTAAGTTTCTGTATTAGAATTCTACACTAGACGTTGTCAAAGATGGTTTAGCAATAATGTACTCTTGCTAATATCTACTGAAACATTCAAGATAATTTATGTAGATGTTATCCACCAAAAATTATAAACAATACATCGTAGAGCAGTCCCAACTTTGTTCAAGAGAGAGGAACACAAAAACATGTCCACTGACTACTCTTTTATTCTACACAATTCCTCCCATTGTCATGACAACCACAAAAAGAACAAAAAACACACTTTCATTTTTCTCAGTACCAAAATGGAGGAACCCACCTTCCTAGTAACCATGTTAGTGCCCTTCATATGTAGAAATGACCTCAATAGAAGTCATCAAGTGACAGATTCTCAACAGAGCCAAATGTTTCAACTGATCCAATTCTTGAGTAATTGGTCATTGATCCACCCAAAAAATCAAGTGGTGAGTCATTTGAGATGGTTGTGTCATATATAAATGACATGCTTGTATCATTCATTGCAGGATAGGCTACATCAAAGCAACTTTTGTTCACCTCATAATCATCAACAAAGATATGATTGATTGTATCATTAGCTTCTTCCATATACTCATCTTGATCACAAGCTTTCTTTGCCTGAATTACCTGTAGTAATGCATATGACAGGGAAAAAAAAATACATGTTTAAGAAAGAGCTTAATGAAATGTTAGAATTGAAAAAGAGTTAGTTCTCCTTAGTTTTCTTGTTAAGCACATACATAATTGTGATTGTGATTATCTTGGTAAACCATAATGGAGTCTCCAAAGCGTAGACCATGTGTGCTAACAAAGTCTCCTGAAAATATTTAACAAACTAATATTTTTTTAAGCAAAGTTTAACTCTTAAATGGAATTAGAGAAGTATTTTAAGTTAATTCAACATACCAGTGTTTTCAAGTACATACATCCGACTGTTATTGTTAGGCCAAAACCTGCAGTATTGAAATAGAAATATAATCACCTATAAATATAAATTGCTAGTACAAGTCAACTGAAAATAATCTAAAAGTTTCTCAAGGTATCGCAGTCATTAGATAAAGATCAAATGACTCGTATTATGAATTCGCCCAAATTGACTTTAAAATACAATTTCAAATGAGTCAACCATTCTTTATCTAATGGCTAAGATCTGCGACCGTGTAAGTGTGTGACTGTACTTGGAATCTAGTTCCAAATGTAATTGCATTAGATTTCATTCTGATTTTATTTTGTTGTTATGAGAATTAACCAACAATGTATGCACATAGCAGACCTGTACTTGAAACTCCATACATGAAGACCATCTATATCATCCATGCTGAGAAGAATTCCTTCCTTTGACTCAAGGACTGGAAGGAAAGCCTCTGCTGCTTTCTGCAAGTTATAATAAATTTATTATATTATAAGGTTATGATGGTTTTAAAATTTAGTTAATTGAGACTATTTTACAGATAATGCTACAGAGAAATTAAGTCTATAAGCAAAGGTCAAACCTTAGGCAACACCATTCTCCTAAGGGAGCTAACATCACTGTTCTTCAACTCCTTTTGAAAAAGGAATCTCAACCTCCTATGATCGATTTCCTAAAAACAGAATGAAAATTGTCAAGGCCATTTATGGTATTAACTAATTTAATGTAAAAAAACAACATTGAACAAAAGCATTATAGTAAATGCTGCAAAAAGTTGGGACAAATTAGTAGTATAAAATATGTTAAAGATACTACAAATTTTAGTGTAACTAAAAACATCAACAGTAACACCATATTATATTTATATCCAACATAAGAGCATCAAAGAGTAACAATGGTAAAGAGGCAGAGTGTCTAAAGCATTGTCTAGCATGCCTTATGGCTATCTTGAAATACACAAATTCCCACACCGCCAAAGATTTAGGGAACCAAAAGTAGGACTTTTCAGCTTCCAACGACTACACATTGACTAAGATAAAGACAATCTATAGTCAATAGTTCTTGTGATCACTCAATCGAGTCGATCTAAGTTATTGGATAGAGACCAGATGACTCACGTGACTTTTGCAATTTGGGAATTTAGAAGGACAGTTGTCCGATCTCTATAAACGGTCGAGATCACATCTTGAAGTGACCGTTGACCCATAAAATCAACTTTCATAACTCAATGAGTAACGTATACATGATATAGTCAAAGTGAACGTTGACCAATAAAACCAACTTCCGAAAAGAGTAACGTATACATGATATCGTTGACCTATAAAATCGACTTCCGAAATGAGTAGCGTATACGTGATAACGTTGACCCATAAAATCTTCTGAAATGAGTAGCGTATACATGATACCGCTGACCCATAAAACAGACTTCCGAAATAAGTAACGTATGCACAATATAGTTAAACTAAAAAGACAAGGTCACCAAATTCTATAAGCACTACTTCTACATATGCTTCGTACAAACACCGATTAATAGTATTAATTAACATTATTATCAAATTAAATCTACATATATATAAACTTTACTATGAATGAATAAAAATTATTTTGGCCATTGCCCGTGGATCCACGAGGCAAACTCCGTACAGACATAGATTCTGCCTCTTCTAGCAAAGAGATAAAAGCCTCTTCCTTTTTCCATTTTTATACATATTATTACTTGGATGCACAGTTTTCTGACACAATGCTATACTAGTACAAGACATACACAAGTTTGAAAATCAAAATGTTTTGACTTGTGTCTAACAACTTCCTTTACTGCACATACATCCACTTCCCTTTTATTTAAATATTGTATTTTTTTAACTAGATTGTTCTATTTAGTTTTATCTTCATTTTCTTGTGTGTGGTGTGTATAAATCAGTCTAGGTCTGAAAATACAACAATGTTAAATCATTTTAGGAAGAACTTCGTCAACCATTGCAGTCTGACCTAATTCAAGAGATTAGTCTTTGGTTCTGCAATTTGATTGCAAAAGATATTCAATTCGCAAAAAAAAAAAAACTTTTTGGCACAAATCCTATTGATCTATTTGCATACAACTCTACTCCATTAAGATCAAACTACTAAGTATTGAATTTGTTCAAACAAGCATTTCTCAACGTGTATTAAAAATCTATACATTTAACATGGGAAAAGATTGTTGTGAAAAAACATATATTAAAATATGTGTGAGAATCACGAGAGAAAGAAACACAAGTTTTTGCAAATCCAACTAGGACAGATAATAAAAAACACAGATCTAAAATATTTGAATATTAAAAAAAAAATGAAGAGAAAAAAAACTCACACGTGCGGGAGGGAGAGAATGAAAAAGAGGTGGAATTGGAGAGATTGGCACGTGCGAGGTAGTAGTAGTAGAAGAAGGAAGATTTTTGAGATGAATAGTGATGGTTGAAGATGAAGATCTTCTTTGCCTAGCCATCCTTTTCTTCCTATGAACAGTTCCAAATGCAGCAGCAACAAAACCATGATCATGATGGATCCGTTGACCCGACCCGTTAATCTTGCTGTTGTTGTCTCCTTTCACGTTGACAAACCCTAGCTCATCTTCAACACCTGCCATGAAACCACACGCCTCGGTTTTCTGAACCACAACTTTCTTCTTACCTTCTCCCTCATCCATCATCATTGCTATCTATCTATTTTCTCTTTCTCTCTCTTTTTCTGAGTGTCTGTGCAGATACTAATATGAAAGAAATGAACGACGCTCGGCAATCACGAAATGGGTTTTGGGTTTGGTGTTAATAAAACAGATCAATGGTGTAACTAGTTGAGTGGAAGAAGTGAAAGTTGAGTAGTGGATGGATGATTCTGTTTTTTGTTCTATTTTTAGCAACAACAAGGATTTTTGTGAAAACAGTGAATCATTTTTATGACATTTGTGCAATCTGTATTCAATCCTCTCCCTTTACTTTTACCATGATGATATATTTTTCATGACAAGTTCTTAGCTGTAAATGGGTTATGGGTAATGGGTAAGTTAAGTTATTAGTCTCTCAACTATAGTACATACATACATATACTTGTGAATATGAACCAAATGTTATGACCGGATTCATTGGTTGTTTTAATTTTGTTTTGGCTTTTTCTTTGAATAATGATAATGTAGCTTAATTGCTAGGTATAGTTAGTGATGTGTATGAGTATGAATGTGGCTGTATGTGAATGGGGAGTGAGTAAACCAGAGTTAAGTTTAATTGCATAGGGGTTAGTGTGGTGGTGATGGTGGTGGTTAGAGAATGACCAAACAATGAGTGACGGATGTATATTCAACAAAGACGAAATATGTTGCTTCATTTTTGTATACAGGTGTTGCTAAAGTTCTGTAACTTGCACCAGAATTCAATAGCCTTGTTTTAATTTCCATTTCTATTTCTACTAGTGGAGCTGTGAATCTTGCTTTCTTTCATCTTACTATACTACATTATTATTCAAATTAACCATAGGAGTAATAATTTGAAATTGAAAGTTGAAAACTGGGGGAGACCTAAACTAGACAAATTAAAACAGGTAATAATATAGTTTTGGAGATTGATTGATATTGATATTACTATAGAGTGAGATGAGAGTGTTATTTTTGCATGTTATGTATATATATTTGATTGCCACGTCAGGTGTTAAGTGAGCACATGGTGATTTGATTTGAATCGTGTGAGATTTTGATATGATAAGAGACTATGGGCCACGTGATTGTTTTCTTCCTCTGAGAGGAGGGGAGGGAGCAGAGTAGCATTATAATTGCTGGTTTTGATTTTAGTTTATTTTATTGAATATTGATTTTTGATTTATACAGTTGGTTGATTTCTGAAGTCATATGTGGATTCCCAAACTTTCTTGCTTCTCCACCTGGATAACATGCACAGGGGCTTTTTACTTGTCAATTAATGACATTGATCATATTAACTCCAACTAGTTGCGCAAAGTCTGCTCCTTCAATCAAGTAGTGTAGTAACATTTGGTCAAAAAATAAATAAAAACAACTAGAGTAGTATTCCCTCTCCCTCCTACTCTGATTATACAATCAAAACAACCAAGTTTTAATTAAAAAATTATCTAATTATTATTTATTAAATGTAACAACTTATTTCTAAGATAAAAAATTTATTTATGAAATCCTCAACTAATGTCTTTGGGCTAATTAAAGAGAAAAAAGTGGGCTAAAATAATAAAAGAGAAAAAAATTATGAATTCCTCAAATAATAAGAGAGAGGAATAAAAGTTAATAGATAAAAGTGGGCTTTATTGTCAATTTACTATTAAACAATAAAAAAAAAGCAATGTATTATCTATCTAGATTATATTACATTTCACATACATTAATTATTCAGTGAATCCAAATAAATAATATTTGCTTATAAATGTGACTGAAGAGAATGAATTTTCAAAATTTTATTATCGACTTACTTATATCAGCACATAAAAATTTACTTCCACAGATATAAACAGATAAAATTCACAACGAGCACAACGCATATATTTAATGGAATTTTGCATACAAAAGAAAAATATATATTCAATAGAACATTATTTTAATTTGTCCTCGTGACCATAACTGAGTTATTAAGGATAATGCATTGCAATATGCCAATATGCAAGGGTCGGGGTTCAAACTCAGGATTCTCCACTTATTTAACTTAAAATGGTGAAATTTTAGTCATTATATTATTTGATCGAAAAGAAATATTATTTTAATGTTGATAGTTTTCATTTAATATCTTTGAATATTTCAAGATTTTACCAATGTAATTGTTATATATATATATATGTTAATAGTAAAAGGTATGTTAACTTTTATTTCATTTTTTTTATTACTCAAAAAAATCTTTATTTTTTAATTTAATTTGAAATGGATGGAGTATATTTTTTAAAGAAGTTAAAAATTAAACTATATTAATCAACACGCCATGTCCTCCTAGCACAAGATCTGCAAAGAAAAAATAAGGCAAGAGTTTACACAATTACAACAATAACCAGTGTCTAAAAAGAAACAGAAAAACATTCCAAGTAAATGCTCTAAAACACATAAGAGGATTAAGCCTTGAAAAATGATAGTCGAAACTGAACCTAGAATATTCAAATTTCAACCACAAAAAAGACTAAGCTTAATTTTGTCAAGTAAATGTTGTTGAGTTTGCTCTTTTTGCTGAAAAGTCTATTGTTTATTTCCTTTCAAATTACCCAAATGCAAGAAAGCCATAATAGATACAAAATTGAGCGAAAATACTTTGAAGCTCCACGAAGATGACAAAATTGAAGAAAATGGTCTAAAAGACACGCTGGATGAATTGTGCCAATACCTATCCATTGCGAAACCAAAATTCAAACTGTACCAAAAAAATCACAACGGGTAAACAGATGATCCACATCCTCGTAAGAACCACACCCTCCCACACAAAGTTGTGCATTGTTTTGAAGCACACTTTGTCTGATTATGTTGTCTTTCGTAGGAAGGCGATTCCAAAGCAACCTCCAATCAAAGAGACTTACTTTCAAATGAACCGTCTTATGCTAAATCATGTCAGTAGTAGCATAAATGATTTTGTTCTTCAACTTGGACAAGTAAATTATAAGCATAACCTTACTATACATTTATGTGATGGATGAAGATGTAATTACTACCTACCTTCCTCACCGTCTTGTAAAGCAACAAAATTCAACAAATCACAACACTTTCCCCCCACCTGCGATTTCTCCCATGTTGATAGCCTCCTACACCAATGTCACGATGCCCCTCCCTTTCCCATCCTAACAAAAACAATTCGACCACCATCAACATTTTATTCTCAATCAACTCAAACAATCGTCTAAACATGTCCTTCAAATTAAGGTTCTCCCTCCAACCATGGATCCCACTAAAATAAAGTGGTTAATTTGTCTCTGACATCACACCCTTTGTTATCTTTAAACCAGCCCAGACACCCTCACCAGTACTAGTAAGATTTTTCTACCAAACTGAACCTAATCTCCCTACATCACCAATTTGACTCCCTTCCTCCCTGTAACGAGCCTTCAACAACCTATATCATAACCAACGCCGTTTCTTCTTCAACCTCCAACATCATTTATCAAGTAAAGATGAATTAAACCCTTTAATTTTCCTTACATTAATATTGGGTACATTACCCTCAAATGATTATACTCCACCATACATTTATGAAAATAATTGATATATTTGTCCTTTGCTATAAACATATTGGACAAATTCAAACATATTATTTACTCAATACAAAAACAAACAAAAAAACATATTAAAAAGCTAGTAGGATCGGGTTTGTACCCAAAAAAATAAAAGGTAGCCCATTGAGGTGCGGACTCAAAATTGAAAAAATTGGAGTTCTGATACTGTCAAAATCGGTGGCCGAATTGGATAGCTCGGTGGTCGATTTTGTTCTGGTTTTTTCCAGCTTTCTATGCGACATTTTTCGATGGCCAAATGGAGTGGTGGCCGAATTTGACAGACAAAAATAAAACAGAATCATATATTGGGCCCAGATTTGTTCCATTTTTATGAGGGATACTTTTACTATAAACATAAACTTTGTATCAGAGTAAACCTTGAGATAGAGGGGGTTGAAACAAGGGTTTAGAAGTCAACAAGAAAACTAGGTAACACTAGGGTTGGGGTTGATTCACCTTGGGAAACACTATTAGGATTGAGTCTTTTGGTCATGGAAAAAGATTGGGACTTTGGGTAGAATTAGGCGGGAGACTTATTCTTGTAACCTATTGATATCTCTTTTCTAAAGTTACCCATCATTATAGTGGAACGGAGGACCGCTCTCTCCCCCAGACTAGATAAGTTTTGGACCGAACTGGGTAAACAGATTTCGTATGTTCTCTCTTTCTTTCTCTTGTTGTTTTCTATTTTTGTTTGTGTTTATAACTTTCATACACTTTGTTTTGGTTGCTTGATTATTACTTGCTCCACATATCAAGTATTTATTGGTGTGAATTTCATTGAATTCACAACAATCAATATGAGAATTGGGTTAAACAAATGGACCCAATCTTCTATAATGTGCTGAATTAATGTTCAAATTTTAACCGGAAGTTGAACTATGCTAACAATTGAGCATGCTCATTTAAAAGGTTGGAATAACATGTGGTTAGAGAGTGATTTCAACTTTGGTGGTGTAGGAATTCAAAGCCCTTAGAATTTGAGGAATCGTTTGTGCAATTGCTTGCTTTTGAATGAAGCAATGAATTTCAAAATTTCTCATATTTATAGAGAGGACTATTTGTGTTGACTAGTTTGCCAATCATGCTTTTGTTAAAATGGAAAGAAAAAAAAAATTGCTCATTATGCTCATATATTAATCATTTGATCTGTTGGAGTCATCTTTCTTGCATTTGAGAGGTTTTTTTTATTACTGAATTAACATAATGCTTGCATATATGACATAGTGTGTGGATGATATAGTTGTGAATAACGTAGGGATTGCATGATTATATGTTGATTGATGTGAGTATGAGAGAGAAAGTTGTCTCAAAGTTGTCATAAAATGGTTGTACATATATCATTTCTCTTTTTTTTAAGGGCGTAGATTCATTTATCAAAAAGATCGAAAATCAAAAGATTGGGAAGACAAACCTAACCTAGTGAATACAAGCTCTGTGTTCTCTAGCCATTGTCTGTGACTTCGAGTGCATAGGTTCAGACCCATTGCATCAATTTTTAAACGTTGGAGTTGGAGAGCACATTGAATTTACACCAAAGATCTGACAAAATTTGCTTCCATAGGAGTGATTATTGCCACAACAACACATTATTCTTCTCTTACTTTCCAACATTACTAAAAAAATGATATATCTATATTTCATTTCATATAATTTCAACATTTGCATCATACACTTCTAATTCAAAAGCTAACTTGCCTGTATTCTGTTTCTAGTTTTATTTCTTTCACAACTGTCATAAGCTTGCTTAGTCCTTAAGAAAAGCAAGAAGCTTGAAACCAATCCAACAATTGAAATGCAACTCCACCATATAAATGTTTGCATATAGCATTTCCTTCCCATACACATTGACATCTCACGCAGCCATATTGAATCTCTTCTGCTTGTGGCATTTGAGTCATAAACCAATGCTGCAAGAAGGCCATAAAGACATGAACCTAAAGGAATGTTTGTGATGAGGATATTGTGGTTCATACCAACACTGTTTGGACCAAATAGTTCTGATGTAATAGAAACTGCGGCGGAAAATACAAAGCCAGAACTTAATCCAATTAAGCTTGTGCCTAATTGTAATGCTGTTTTAGTGCCAGATATGGCTAGTAAAATGAAGGCAATTGGTGTTGGTATCAAGGCTGCTGCAAACCATCCAGTTCTTGCAAAGTGTATCTTGCTGCATTTGTCATACAATATTAGAGGATTAGTTATTGAGTAGGTGGAAAAATAATCATAGTTTTTTTTTGCTATAGTTTTTGAAGAATCATATTCAATAGTTAATAGACATTTAACTAGATTCAAGGGTGATTTCATAATTGTGAGAAGAGATAATTTGATAGATACCACTCAGTCACTCACCCATTAAAGAATCAATAAGCTTGCCATTCATTTAGTTATGAAAATACTATTTCAAAGGACCTAGGGATGTATGGCCTCCTTTATTGGGTTGACAGAATTGTTTGGATTGACTTATTTGAGCTTATTTACTAGCATAGGCTCCATTGAAACTGTTTTGAAGAAGTTATAGAAACAACATACATTTTCATCTTATTTCCATAAGCTCTCAAAGATAGCTTATAAAAACAACTTATAACTTCTTTTTTTTTTGAGGGAAAAAAAACAACTTATAACTTAACATGACAATTGTTTGACTTATATATCTGTTGATATATAAATAACTTATACATAAGCGCTTACATGATAAGCGCCAATGCTATAAGCACTTAGGGTTGCACCGCAGTAGGCCTGTATGCGATCAAATATGTACAGGGGTACTTTCAAGTGAGAGGTCCTTAGTGAAAAACAATACCACTACTAAAAAAAGGTTGTGATTTCATCATTTTCTTATTGTTAATGCACATAACCACATTATATTGTACTATATATTTATTTGTTTTATACTACATACATGTGAAATTTATCTTTTTCTCTAGTCATATACATTATGGTTTTGAGGCCCTCTTCTGAAAAATTCTGGCTATGTCGCTGATTCAATGGATGAGTGATCCCCACCACATGATATTTTCCAACAACCAACAGAATTATCCTTGAATCTTGTCAAATTCTATGAAAATTCAGCCTTAATTTTTCTAGTTATGCAACACTATTCCATGTAATTATACTTTTTTTAGGAACATATAAATTATCATTGAACCTACAAAGATCTCTAATACACATACCTGCTGAATAAATCGGGTGCAGCTGCAAGAAGGCGACCAAAAAAGGAACATGTAGAATAAAGTGTAACAAGAGAACTTGTCAGAGAACCATGTCCAAGTGATTGAGAAATTTGGCCCAAGTTATTACTATAAACCAATCCAATTGTTCCTCCACAAAAATATGCAATGTAATATAACCAAAAATCCCACCTACGAATCAACATCTTAGTTGTATGCTCTTCACCAAGAATTGTAAGTTTCTCCTTTTCTAACACACTAGCAAAACAAAAACTCTTCTCTATCATCATGCTTTGTACACTTCCATTATTCATTGCATCATTATCCTCCATACTTATTAGTTCTTTGTGAAGCTCATGTTCATCACTATTGTCAACACGAGTGAAACTTGTAGGGAGGGTGAAACAAGACCATTCTCTTGAATAAACAATGTATGGCAAGAATAAAAGCATTGCCAGGAGAAAAACCGCACCGACAAGGATAGCACGAGCTACGGTTGGGGACGATGAGAGGGAATATAGGAAGAGGAGGTAGATGCCTGTAACAAGGGCAAGGATGTTGAGGCAAAGGAAAACTAAGGAATCACGGTCGCGACAACGAAGGGTGTCGGCGGAATTTTGCCGAGGCTGTGGTTGGTAAAGAATTGGAGTGAGTACTAATAAGGAAATGAGGAGAGGAACAAGAGCATTGAGCAAGAGATAGAGAGTGTCATTGTTTGAGTTTATTGCATTGGTAATGAGAGTAAATAAAGCTGCACTTACACCATTGAAACTAACACTCAAAGATAATGCAAGTGAACGGTTAGTTGTGAAATTTTTTATGCATAATACATAACAGACGGTGTTGAACCAGCAGATGCTACACCCTGCAATTAAGCACAGAAAAAATACCTGCAGTATAATACAAGAATATTGTTTTGTTAATATATAAATCAGTTTTTGAGCTTTTGCTAAACAATCTTGACAAACTAACAATGAATATTTCTTAATATAACCATTCTTATGTATCTCTATCCCTTATTATTACAAGTACTATTTGTCAATTTAACTCATTAAAAAGATTTTGTTTTTACCGGTAAACATAGCTTAGTTGGTATGAAGTATGAACATTAAAATACGTAAGGATTGAAGTTTAAACCTAAAATTTCTCATTTATTCACTTTAAACACTAAAATTTTGACTACTAGACTACATGACAAAAAGTCCCAAATCATTTAATCTAATTTTAAATTAGACAAGAGGTACACGTAAGGGACAGGAAAGGAAAGAGGTAAGTGTATGATAAATGGCCAAATTAATCTGTTACATCCGTAACATAATGGAAAATTGTGTATTTTTGTAATAAAATGTGTGAAAAGGATAATGATGTACACAAAATAAAACTTAAATGACTTATATAGAACAACTTAAAATCTAATTTAGTATGATTAAACAACTTGAAGCATTATCTTTAAGCATTAGTTTCAATAATTTTTTATAGGAAGACTAATTTAGTTGTACACCAAATACGGGTAGTATTTGGGTAATATTGAGGTGCCAATGTCATGTGTGACATTGGTCAACCAAAATGTCATAAGTATACGGAAAAATAAAAAATCTTTATGTGAGAGAGAAGAAAATCACTTATAACATTGTGGTTGGTGTGACATTAACACACCAATGTCACCCAAGTGCTACCCACATGATACAACTTAAATGACTTATTATTATTGGAGCAAGTAAAGCTAGCACAAAGATTATCATACGTTAGTTTAGGCAAATAATATGAAAAAAGGAAATCAAAACTTTCTTTAGGTGCAAGTGTATATCCCACCCACTCCACCCACGGTTAACATGTTTTCATTTTCAACTTTTGTAATAATAATTTTATGATAATAACAAACATAATTATTGTCTATTTAAATTGGTCAATGTCATGGTGGAGGATAAGAATTGGTGGCCTCTCACCAATCATGGTGGGTCACCAGAACTGGATCCTCTTCTTCCCTTATTGTTACTTGTCTTAGAGGCTTTACCTAAACTTCATAACTCTAGAAAGCAATTATATAGGTACTTATATATTACTTAAAAGAACCGCAACAAAATTCGAATTTAATTTCATAGGATTCATTTGATGGTCTTTATTATATGATAATTGTATCATATTATGTATCAATTTAGTATTTGGTGAGACAACATAATATTGATAAATTGATCCCAAGAGTTGTGCATGTCTTCTGTTCGATAAAATGCCACAATGCTTGACCTTATCAATGTCTTACAGTAACATTTGTCAAAGAAACTTTGGATGGCATATTATGTGTATTATTTGGATCCACTATCCTCCATTTTATAAAGTGGATGCTCTAGAATATGCAACATTAGCCTTAACCTTTGAAAATTGAATACCCTAGTGTACTTATCACGTTTTGGAAAGGAAAAAAAGACATAACGCAATACGAGAAACAAAGAGGAGGGAAGAAGCACATGAGATACGAAAACCACTTCACCGATTGAAAAGAAATTGAGGAGCAACATCGGCAGTGACGAAATTCTATTTGGTTTATTTTCTTTACTATGTTGTTTATTCTTTTTATTATGTTAAACTAATTTCCTTTGATTAAGTCTGAGATGACTCTGATGTAAGACTGTTTGAAACATGTAGCTGTGAAACTCTATTGATTATGATTATGAATCTAGTTTTATTAAAATAAAAAAAAAAGAAAGAAAGAAAGAATACCCTACTTATGTTTCAAAATACTCTGTTTTTAATATGGCTCTGATATTAAGAGCTTTACCAATTAGTTAAGTGGTGTAATTTTCCTAATTATGTATATGTCAATAAGTGAAAACCCAAGTCTTAAATAGAGATAAGGTGGTTTGAAATGAATTTATGAAGGGAGACACACTCATCTTACGAGCTTGTTTTGTAGGGTTTTAGTTACGATCAACCTAAATTTTAAAATGGTATTAGAGTTTATTCATATTTATTGGATCATCCTTCATTCATATTCACGCATCAAAACCCATATTGGATCATCATCCATTTATACTCGCGTACAAAACCCAAAGTGTTTGACATGAGAAAGAGAAAGTGTCTTAAAAAAACTCAAGTCTCGTATTGAATAGAAAACCATCTAATCTAGTCATATCTGGATCCTCTAACAACATTTATTATAAAAGTTATGTGAGAAGCAACTTAGGTTTTTGCAAGTGTTGTTTGCATCAAGGTAGAAAAGTGTCTCAGAAACCATATAACAATTATAGAGTGACAAGAAAATGCAGAAATCAAGGCACCAAAACTTGGAATAACAAAATAGTAGAATTGTAAAGAGGGATTAGTTAGTTAGAAGTGATGAAAACTGACCAGATAATAAGGCAAAGTAATGAGTCTTTGAATGACAAGCCATTGAAAACCATAACCAAAAAGCCCCAAGAAAGCAGACATGATCAAAACCACCCACAATGGAAAATACATGAGTGTGACACCAGAACACCAACCAAATGCTTTCCCCATATCTGATGCAACTGAAAGAGAATTCAGCTGAAGCTGAGTTATATCAAGAACTGATTTCAGCTCAGATGAATATGATGAGAAGTCAAAGTTTGTCCCTGTGAATGCTTGTATCCAAATTGTTGCTATTAGCACCACCCACTTTCTTGATTCTCCAACCATTTTTCTTCTTCTCTCTTGAAGATTTTTACCTCCTAAACTAACTCCAATTCCTTCTTCCAACCACCAAGAAAATAGGTTATGTATTATTTCAGCTTTTCTTTTCTGTTCAAGGTGAATTTGGTGAAGAGATTAATTGTTGTTTGTATTCATTTTTTAGTGTATTTTTCTATTTTTGACTATTGGTTGGTAGAGGAAGGAAAGTTGAGAAGCATGCCATGATTGTTGTACCTAAAGAGAGAGAGGGTAGATTAGTTGAAGGTCATTCTTCCTATTGTCTATAGCATGACTACGACAGGATATTAGTAATATTTCATTGAATAAAAGTGTCAAAAATAAGGCCACTAAAGTTATGCATTGTAAATACTCTTTCTTGGATTGGCATAAAGTTGCGGTTCTCCATTGTGCCACATACTGTGAAAGCTACATCATTTAAATCGGATAATAGATTTGGCATGTGATGTGCATGTTTTCCAACAATATACCCTAAAAGTGATTTTCTAGAATTGATTCTATGGAATCGATTTTGGTTAAAAGTAAGTCTGACTTAAAGTTATTTGTGTTTGGATAAACTGAGTTGAACTATAAATTTGTGTGTGAAAATCAATTCTGGAACTAAAAGCTACAAATCCTGGCTTCAAGTAGAATCAATTCAGGAGACAGAATCAATTCTACTCGACCGCAACCAAACATGTCAGAATCAATTATACACATTCAAAATCTGTTCTGACCTCTCTAAAAGTGGAACCAAACATACACTTAGACTTTATAAGGAACATGATCGAGATTCGCACGTTGCGCGATTTGATGCTATATTTTTTTTGTATTTAGTGTTTTAAAAATGGTATATTAAATATTCTAACTACGATGTCTATAGATTCAAACAAATTTTAGAGTTAATGGGGAATACATGATATGGTGATGATGACGATGATGATAGTAACTATTACAATAGTTAACAAAAAAATATATAATAATTTGAGAAATGATTGCATCAAAATGTAATTATTTATTGTTAACCAAATCAATTGAGTTAAAGTTGTCACTGAGCCTCATCAAAGAGCGAGTTCGGAAAAATTAGAGTTTAATTTTTAAGTAGAACAATTATTGTCCAGTTGTACTTACCTCATAGTCGAATTTCACATTACCAAGGGACCTTCCTCTGAAAATCGGAGGGTTGGTATCAAAAAATGGATAACCAACTTGGTTGCAAGTAGCCACTTGCTTTGTGAGTCCGTGAGACTAGTTTAAAGGAATCGTGTTTTATTGATCTGAGAGCTTCCACTAAATGGTTGGAATAACTGTGTAACAAAATTAGGGGATATAATTTTCACTTGTACCCGTTGAAAAAAAACACACTTGCAGTCCTTATTTATATATATATGGGCGCTTTCGTTTACATAATGATGTTTATATGTTGGCACCATTGGGTATTGCTTTATACCCTTTTTGTGTTTATGATGTGATATTGCTCTATAATCCATTATCTTGTGAAAGCAACACCTTCTGCTAGAGCAAATCTCGAATTTATGTAATACTAATTAAGAACGTGTATTAGCTAGCATACTAGTATATTGATGGTATGGGTGAGACACTTTTGTGCAAAAGATGCCTAAGCATCTTCTTTTTTTTCCTTCAAAATTATGCACGTATGGTTTTGGGGCATGGAAATATGTGACAAATGTTCTCATGTTTCAATTGGCTAACAGAAGTTTTCATGATATAAGTGTATTTTAGATGAGAAAGAATGATGAATTAACAATTAAAATAAATTATTTAAATGAGAGAGAAAGATTAATTTGAAGATATAAGAACAATATCACTAATGTTATCAAAAACTAATGACACGGAAGTGCAATCCAAATGAAATAAAAAATCACAACCCAAGAGTTTGTTGAGGCACAAAATAAAAAATTGCACAATATCTCACCAAAATAGCTACAAAACATGAACTTTTCCAAGCTTTGAGCCTTGAGAGATTCAACCGAAAAGATATTGATTGTCATGCATATGCATGCATGACTTCATCGAGTTTAACATGCCTGAACAGGTGTTCCCCTCATTTTGCGGGTTCCTTCTGAGCCTTGGTGTTCCCCTCATTTTGATGGTTCCTTCACCAACAAAGTTGATTGAATTCATATATGTTTTGAAATTCTTCTGATGCAACGGAAATAGGATGATAAAGAAATGTGAAAGGCACAACCACAAAAAAAAAATGTGAAAGGCAAGGAAGGCCGAGGTCAAAAATAGGTAGTGTAGAGTTTTTGGAATGGGAAGAGGCCTGGGAAAGGTGGTATAACATTGATACTAAAAAAAGAAAGTAAGAATTTTAGACAAATTAATCCATAGAGAACAACGAAATATGGGTATAATGGTGAATAAGGATAGATGTTTTCTACATAATTATGATTATTTTTTGTGTAATCGATGAAAGCTATTGCCTATAATTTTTTATCAACACTTGGTTAGCATGAATAAGGAGAAGTATACAGAGATTTAATATTTTAATTATTACGAAAATAAAGCTCCTTTCATAAAGATATATAATAACAAGTTAATCAAAAAATTCTGGTAAAGAAAAAAACAAGTTAATCAAAAAAATATAATTTGTTACAAATAGTAAAATTATAGATACCGATTAAACATATATATACTTTTTTTTTTGCTAATAATTAAGCATATATATATACCGACTATAATAATGGTAGATTTATAAAAATTAAAATAAAATTAGGCTGTTATCAGAGATGCTAGTAATAACAGAGACTAATAACTAAGCCAAAGGTAAAAACATCTCCAACCAATTCAATCGGTTCCAGATTTATCTCAAATTGAGAATATCAATAATGTGTACAACGTTACAATGGTCACAACAATGCATGGTGTGGACTAATTAAATTAGAGAGCTTTCAATTACATCTGACTCATATGCTTCTAAGAAATGAGACTTATCCATACTTCCAAGCACTTTTGTTGTATCAGAGGTGTTCTTAGCACAAGATTCCATTCCTATCTTATGAATGAGGTCAGGGATTATTTCCATCATCTTCATCATCATGAACGAGTTTAACTCCATTGCACTTAAGAGCATTTACCACAGCCAAAACCTTGGTTTGGCTCTTAAATCCTTTCTTTTCTACTTCCTTATTTACATTTACATGAATACCTCTTCCTTCTCCTTCATTAAGCCCCTCAACTTTGAGCCGTCTGGCCAATACTTCCCCAACAACAGCAGCTGCTTTTGCATTGCAGGACCGGCCACACTCGAGAGACTGCTTGATGTCATGTTCTGCAGTGGATGATGTTGCTACTATTCGTCCGCTGTTTCGATCTACCACATTTGCAGTAATGTACTTTATTGATATGAACAATCTCAGTACATACCGTTTCGTTAAAGTCATTCTTCAATCATCTGATAAGTGGGTTTAAAATCAAACACATGATAGATAAATCAGTTTCCTAAAAACAGAAAGGAGAAAACAATGACAGAATAGGTAATGTCCCACATATTAAAGGGAAAGGAATTCAGGTACTTGATGCAAAGAGGTTAATTCTTTCAGTTTTTTTTATTTCAAGATTTCTTTGTTTTAATTTGTTGAAAAGAATCACATTAATGATTAACAGGAAAACTATCATCAAGGTTAAAAACAGATGCTCCATTCAAGTATGAATAAAATCTGCTTTTTAACAACAAAAAAAAAGTATTAATAAAATCTAAATTTCAAGATACAGGAACTAACTGCAGCAGACATGCAAGTACACATACTGTTTCAAAATAGAATGCAACCGAAGAGTAACTGACATGTAACAAACATACGATACAAGCACGTTCTTGTGCTGTCAGATGCAAGCCATACAGATTAGATATAACCTGACATATGTATTTTGAGTGGGATTATTATAGATACCGGAACAAGGAAGAGGAAGAATGCGGAAATGTATGGAAGATAATCTTTGATCAAAGCCAAAATTTAGCACTAGTACCACATGCTTATCGCCAGGGGCGAATCCAGACATTACATATTGGTGTGGCTAAAATATGAAGGAAAAAAAAAACTAAGAACTAAGTTATACTAAAAATAAGAAATAACATATTGACCTTAATTGTTTAGCAAATTGAGCTACTTTTTTGTCTTGAAGCAATTCTTGTCTCTTGTTAGAAGACCGTATGAAATTAACAAGCATATTGACCTTAACGAAAAAACCGCTAACATAGCTATGAGTCTTAGCACAAGCAACAGGTGCCAATTGAAGTTGATGGGCAAAACAATGCACATAATAAAGCAGAAAATTGACTTTGCAAACACAATTGTACAAAGAAACCACAATGAAAAAAACAGAATTTCATCGCAAACAGCAACAACAGCCAAATGGAAAATATAATAAACTTTAACGCATTGTGTACATAACACAAACATAAGCAATTTTCTAACAATTTCTGAACCCATTAATCAATTTCTGAACCATAAGCCATTTTCTAACAATAAGCAATTCTGAACAATAAAACAATTTTCATAAACAAGTAGCAAATCATTAACAATTCTCAATTCTAAACAATAAGCAATTCTTCAACCCATTAACCTACAAAAATCAAAATTGGGGAAGGAAGGAGAAACGAATTGCTTAACTTACATCCTGACAAGAGGCGAGAGAGACGAAAGGTGAAGAAGATAGAAACCAGCGTGCAGCGGCAACGGCGTCGGCAAGAAGAGCAGATACAGTGACAGTGTGAAGAGAAGAAGAGAGCGAGGTGAAACAAGAGAGACGAGGGAGAATAAGAGACTGTGTGTTTTCTGGATCTATGCATCCAACGGCTTAATGATAAGTTTTCAAAAATTGTTGTGGAAAGATGATTATGAATATTGATTTGAAATTGTATGATAGAATATTGAGAGAATAAAACATGAAATCAATAGCAAACAAGTGCATGTGAGCAAGCAAGACGAGTGTGGTTACAAAACATGGATGGATATAAAATTAAAGGAAGATGGTGGCTGGTGATATAGAGGATGGTGATTTTATGAAGATATTATAATTAGTCTTGAATCTTGATAGCACGTCATTGATTGAGAAAGTTGTTCTATAGACCCCCTAGGTTCCCTTAAGTTTATGGGATTGAAAGATACATTCCAATAAATTAAAGGGCCTATAGAGAAATTATCATTGGTTGGTGATGCCTAATTGTTGAAACTATATTCACATAAAAGTCTTTCTGAATTGAACTAGTAATTCTTGGAGTAGCTTTCAAAGAAGGGGAAAAACAAGTAGAGTGATCCAAGATAAAAGAAACACTGAGTGTATTTTGGCACGTAACTATAGAGACTAATTCCACGAGTAATAGAGTTAAATGCAAAACTATATCATATAAACAATAAATCAAACACAAGGTGTGCATGGCAAGGGAACCCAAGTAGCTACAACTTATGCTTAAACTTGAATGGTAATCCCCGTAAGGAATTGAAAAGCAGGGGTATTTCTGTGACTACCGAAATTTATATGAATTACTTTCTTCAAAAAATACCTATTATATATGACGTCAATCCCACAGGTTTAGAGCGTAATCACGGAACTTGCCTTTTGCAGTGACAGCAGTTCGTATCCCCTGACTGCGTTTTTACGGGTAGTTCACTTCACTGCCGCTCCAACTTGTATCATGCAAGGACTCAGTTTTCAAAAAAGCACAAAAACTCAGGTGTTTCTCTTTATTATACTTGTTAAAAACTTTAAAATGAAAATGTTAATTTGATAATTATGCATTCAACCCATTAAAATAATAAAATACTGTAGTGACTGTTTTTATATAAATTCATCAATTTTCTTTATTTTTAAACTTTATTTAGATTGGTTATTTAAATTTTACTTTTTTTCGAATTGGTTTCTTTATAGGAAAATGCGATTTGGTGCGGAAAAAAATTCGCGGGAATTGAGCGAATGAGAGTTGGCAGCTTCCAAATACACTGTTTATCACCTTGTAACAAAAGAAAATTTGGCTATCAATACATACTCCCTCCATGTTTGTCTCAAATTATACGTTGTTTTACAATACCAATGAAATATTAATGTTATTTTTCCTCTTATATCTTTAACTATTTATTACTCTCTCTTCTTTCAATTCCTTCATTTATCTTTCTCATATAATTTATTAAGGACAATTTTGTAAAACAACTCATAATATTTATTTCCCACACAATATTAATTACATTTCTTAATATGTGTGAAATGGCCAAAATGTCATACAATTTGGGACGGAGAGAGTATTAAACTTCAATGTTGAATCCCTTAAAAAAACTCCAATAAGGATTAATTTGTATGCACCTTAAAATCATTTTATACATGCATATATTATTTGATGTATGTGTAAAATAACTTTACACTAACATTGTATAGAAATTAAACTTATTAACATAAATAGAAATCTTAGAAACCGAATCAACTCAATAGAAAAATCGCAAATCGAACAAATACATGTCGAAAACCGCAAAAACCACATTTTATTTGAATCTATTCTTATCAATTTTTGACTCAACCGTACGGTTCGGTTTTGTTTGTGGTTTTTATTTTACCAACCGAACTAAATCGAACTAAACCACAAGATAAGAGAAACATTAATTAAACTTTTGTCACACAACCTAGTACCCATATAAATTTAATGATTTTTTTTTATACAATGACATGTTTTTTCTCTTTTTTTTTTTACTAAGACATGTTTTTTCTATGTTTTTGATTTTAAAAATGCATTTACGTGCTTTAATTTAATTTTGCTTGCACTTTTGCATATATGTTCATGTTACATATATCTTGAATCATAAAAATGTATTTATGTATTTTTGTCAACGTTTTTAATTTGGTCTATGCTCATGAAAACATTGTTGGATAAAAATGAAATTGAAATGTTGGATTAAATTTGAAACATGGTTGAAAATGAGTTGTTGTTAACTTTTTAATATGATTTCAATGTTGGAAACAAAAAATTGTATTGTCTCACTAAAACTGTAACAAACCATTCTAAACGACATTGGTTTGATCTGGTTTATAAAGCAAATGCACGTGTTGGTATACTTCAATTTACGTGTACTTTGTAACAGTGTGATATTGGCGTAAGGTTAAGGTGGGGATACTATTTTGACCATTATGATTTTAGTTTTTTTTTGGTTTTTTAGGGAATGATTTTCCTTTTTGTTGTTAATAAAAAAAATTAGTATGTATATTAAGTATGGTTTGTATATCAAATTGATCTTCATGTATATATGGTTTTACACTTGAACTAATGGTTCGTGTGTTTTGTGCAAAAAAAGTTCGCATCATATAGCACAGTTTATCATTATAATACATTTATGAATGGGTTAGTTTGTTTTTAAGTTATCTTCCTTCTTTCAAAAAAAAAGTTATCTTCTTGTTAGATAGTAGCCATTTATGTTACGCAGGGTTTGATTAAAATATTCTTAAACTTGTTATTCTCTCGTCCCATGAATATAGAATATAGAGTAGATAAAAATTACTTTTGGTATAAACAGTGTGTCATTCACCTCTATTAGAAATCAATAGAAATTAATAAAAATTTGTTTTAATATATTTTCTTTGTTTATATTTATTTTAATACATTTATGGATTTTAGAAAGAAAAATATTATGAATTATATTCTAACTTGAGTCAATAAAATTATTTTATTTAATGAAAATAGAAAGAGATAACTCAATTTTAATATATAAATTAATTAAATGACTCATTTTCATATGTACCATTCAAACACTTCATGACAACATAGCTTTTAGATTTAAAAAAATTAATTATTCGTCTTCTCCTCCTCCCTTTTACAAATAGTTTATTTATTAAAATTTCATTTGAATAATTATAGTTTAATTATTTAATTTCAGCATATACGAAGGATGCATATTATATTTAGCATTTTGGTGCTAAATACAAAACAATTTTTTTATTAAAATAAAAATGTTGAATATAAAAAATATATGGAATATAATTTTAGCACAATCTCTTCATTAGCCGGGGCTATAATACGTGCAAATGAGACCCTATTTTTCCTTTAGCCACCTTCATATATAAATTTTTCAAGTCAATTGTAGTTAATGGTTTAAATTTATTTTTGTTGAATCCTTTTTCTCAATGAATTGTTTTAACTTTATGTGCAATAAATTTAAAATTTTATTGTATAAATTCATTTATTGTTTTTCATAAGCAAATGCTACAAATGTGTAACTTGGATCATACTCAATCGAAAAAAATGGTAGACATTTGTTTCTTCACCTTTATAAACTAAAATATTGTTTTTATGTAAGATACAATCTTCCATATTCAATTGAAAATATTTGAATAAAAATAAATTGAACTTTTACTTCATGTTCTATATTATTGATATTTACATAAAGACTCTAAGTTTAGACTACTTAAATATATTGTAGTTTTCATTTTTTTAATATATTATACTTGATTCATAAATAGAAGTCTCATTTATCCTCTTCTCCTTCCTTCACTTTTTTTTTCTCTTCTCTAAGTTCACAGGAAAATATTATCATATCCAAATCAAGTAACAAAAGGAAATAAGAAAATTAGAAAAGTAGACTAATAAACATTATATCAATAAAAAAATAGGGCTAGAATACATGGTCAATCTAAGAGTTATAAATGAAAACAGAAACTTACTAAACAATTGTAAGTTTGTAACTAATTAACCAATTTATTCATTAAAAAAATTTCATTAATATAATGAGTGAGTAAATTATCATAGCTAAGGAATATGAAAAATAGTAGTTCAAAGGTTGGTGTGACAAAGTCTTTATAAAAATATAATAAAATATTAGTAATTAATTAAAATGTAACAAATGAATTTATTAATATAATTATTTTAATTTGTAACTTACAACCTTTCATTAACCTTTATTCAAATGTTATTAATATTTTAAGAAATATAATTATTTTTTGGCTAAATATATTATTTGAGTGATCATTTTATTTTGTTCATTTGTAAAATTTTTCTACAAAAAATTATTTTGTCATTCTGTATTTTATTTCACAATATTAAAATATCTAAGTTGCAAAGTTCATGAGAAAAATATTATTATTTAATAAACTCTAACATTTTTGTGTTCTATATTTTTCAAAAGTATATAAACATGATAAATAGATAAATTGTACTTTCCCCAACAAACTGCTCCCTTCTTCAAAGAAAAGAAAAGAAGATAAAATATACTAAAAATATAAGTGTGCAAATAAAAACAGATTTTTTTTATAAAAAGAAAATAAATATAGATGATAGTAATTATCATTATGTTCATATAAACTAAATTGAAAAATTAAAATAATTCATTCAAATTTATATTTATAAATTGTTGAATTTTATCCAAACTATTTGGTCGATCTAAAAGGAACTTGAGTCTCTATCATGTCATAGAAACCAAAGAATAGCCAAGAGATGAAGAGTAAAAAA
>Ga0228711_1001582_pt1 | contig 33788 bp, 14 predicted proteins | sample MedpolnodulmetaG_2_FD_177996 | JGI IMG/M metagenome (GOLD analysis project Ga0228711, IMG submission 177996) | Root nodule microbial communities from Medicago polymorpha collected in Santa Monica, California, United States - brown nodules | ecosystem: Host-associated > Plants > Roots > Nodule... | reverse complement strand
CTCAAGGTTGGGGTAAAAGTTAAAAAAAAAAAAAAACAGTAACCGATTTGAGAATTAATGTCAACAGGCAGGTGCACCAGGTTATCCAGTTTTCACAGGAAGAAAGGATGGCATGAAATCAGATGCTGCATCAGTAGACCTGCCATCACCATCCATCTCATGGCAGGAATCTCTAGCATACTTTAAATCAAGGGGACTGGACGTATTAGATATGTCAACACTCTTAGGTAAGGCAAGATTACAATCAAGTAGAAATTACATGCTAACAATATATTCTAAATGACTATCTGTTTCATATCAACACAGGAGCACACACACTGGGCCAAACACATTGTAGCCACATTGTTGACAGGCTGTATAATTACAATGGTACTGGAAACTCAGACCCAAGCATGGATGCTACTTTTCGAGACACATTGAGGGGACTTTGTCCCCCAAGAACAAAGAAAGGACAAAGTGACCCATTGGTATACCTAAACCCAGACTCTGGAAAAGATTACATCTTCAGAGAATCATACTATAAAAGGATCCTGCGCAATCAAGCTGTCCTGGGAATCGATCAACAATTACTATTTGGTGATGACACTAAAGAGATCACCGAGGAATTTGCTGCTGGATTTGAAGATTTTAGGAGATCTTTTGCTCAATCCATGTTCAAAATGGGAAATATCAAAGTTTTAACAGGAAATCAAGGAGAGGTACGCCGGAGTTGTCGATACACAAATAAGTGAAACCCAAATTAGCAGCAGGACAAATTGAACGTTTAGTGTGGATTCAGATATGCCCAGTTTAAACATAATTGTCTGTTCGGAAGGTAAAAAATAATACATGAATAAGGGACAAGAATCGTTCCCTCTTTTGTCCTTTGTAAGATCCAACAATGTAAGTTACAAAAAAATTGATGTAGTGTGTATGAACCATTATATTATAATATATATCCTTTCTTTTGCCAATTCAAATCCACCACAAAGATTAACTCTTATGTTACCGTATAGGTGCGTATACTATAACAATTCCCTCCCCTGTATCTACCCTCCATTTCTTCTTCTATGCATGTGCTTTTTCCAAACGCCAAATGCTCTAAGTAGTAACAGCATATGTACGATGTTCTCCAGAAATATAAGTTGACAAAAATTGAAAGAATATTATCTGCATAACCAGTCCAAGTATCCAAGACCGCCAATTTGTCGGACATGGGAGCTACCAGAGTGATGAAAAATCCCCTTGTCAATCTTCTTACTGGCTTCAAGTGGAAAAAAAGATAAAAGATGAAACATCAGCAATGTAAAAATCAAATACTACAAAGGGAAACAAATCTTAACACGATTTTCAGGAAACATCCCCCGCAGAATTAATCTCCATGGTTAAACAGTAAAGATAAACTGGAAATTTCAAAAAAAACGATATCTTACATTAAATCCGATTTAATCAATTTCCAACAAGATTTCTAATCGATTACAATAATTAATCATTCAATAACCAATCCAAAATCAAATTTCTAGAGAAAGATTCCAGCATTCACTAATTAAAATCACTACTGAAATATCATGTTGAAGATAAAACCTAGCAATGTAAAAATCATACTACAAAAGGGAACAAATCTTTAACATAATCTTCAGGAAACATCCCTCACAAAATAAATCTCCTTGATTAAACAATAAAGATATAAAGATAAACCAGAAATTTCAATCCAACAAGATTCCTAATCAATTACAACACTCGGCCATTCAATAACTAATCCAAAATCGAATTTCTAAAGAAAGATTCCAGCATTCAATAAATTAAAACCGCTACTGAAATATCATCAGCAATGCTGCTAAGCTAGTGAATTGTCAAATGGATATTGCGTGGATCAACAACAGACGCAAATTTCATTTGCAAACAATCTAATGCAATTAAGTGTGTGAAAGAAGTCACCATACTACAATAAGAGAAAAATTAATGAATCCCTTGCAAGGTACTCCCTCTGTCTCGTTATAATTTTTAAGTGCCTTTTTAGGTCATGCACACTTCTTAAGAAAATGATTAATTATGTTGAATTTTATAGTTAAAAATCGTGTATAGCATAAAATACCCATATTAATCAAGGGGTTGAAAGTAGTAGTAACTAGTAATAGAATAAGGGTCATGCTAACATGTGCACTTCGGGTACATGTTAAGGATTCCATACATAGTAAGTATTTATTGAGATGAGAAAAATTAAATTTCAAGTTTCTATGAAATAAATTCGCACAATTTCCAAGACAAAATTTCCATATTGAGTTCCTTAACATGTGCCATTAGGGCACATGTTAGCATTTCCCATAGAATAATTAGGTTGATCAATTAATTAAATAAGGATATTGTTGTAAGAAGTTAATAAATGTTGTCTTGATATTCTAAAGTTGCATTTAATTTGAGACAAAAATATTCCTAATGTGACACTTATAATGAGACGGAGCAAGTATGAAGCAGGTATAATAAATTCCCAGAATCCCTTCAACAGGGATTGGAGTGTTCATTCCATTAGCCACGGCCTTAGCGAAGCAGGTTAAAGGACTGCACAATTTTCATCACGGGGAAGAAGCTACATTGTAGGTTATTTAATTGCTTCAGGTTGTGTTTTAAACAAATAGAAGCAAAGACATTTGTTTCCTAAGATCACAATGTGTCTCTTAACTTTGTTTACTCCTTATAGCTTTGCCCAAAGCTTTCAGTACAAGATCCTTGTAATACACTTTTTCCATTAATAATCCTAGAATCAAATTGTGAGTGTAGCATACTTGGAAAAGACCATCTAGGAATCTATGTAAAAGCATCTGAAGTTAAGCGACCAGACAAAATGTAAAGCAGAACAAAGTGAGATTTACCTCATAAAAAAGAGTAATGATGACTATGAATGTACAACATCTGGATGGAACTCCAAAAGCAAAAACACTTTTAAGCTACAAAGTCTCCCATCCAAAGTGGATAAGTAATAAAAAAAATTAACACCATGATCCAATTTGGAAAAGGATAGCCACACAAGTGTTCCTGAGTTTGCCTTAAGAACATATAACAATGATAGTCCCCTAGTCTCTTTATTCTGCAACACGGTTCTTTTTCTTGGTTACCTGTCAAAAGAATTAGACTTCAATTTCACCACAGAAATCTTAGAAATACTGCCTCCAGTCTCAATTATAAGAAAAACTATCTAATTTCACACATATTAAGAATAATGGTTAACCTTTGACCAGAAAGAAAAAGAATAGTGGTTAACCTCGTTGAACTTTCTTGATGTAATAAAAAAAAAAATCATTTACGAAACTACCGATTCTTTTGATTTAATTTGTATGGGAACTTGTTACATTGAAGGGTATTTTGATAATAGCAGCATTAGAAACTAAACTTAGGTGGTTTGGGCATGTAGAGAAAAGACCTGTGGATTCTGTAGTTAGGAGAGTAGATCAGACGGAGGGGAGTCAGATCACTAGAGGTAGGGGTAGGCCTAGAAAAACTATAAGAGAAACTATTAGGAAGGATCTAGAGATAAATGAGTAGGAGAAAGACATGGTTTTTGATAGAACACTATGGCGTCGTTTGATTCATGTAGCATTAAATAGAATAAAATTAGTCAGTTTTTGCTTATATTTAGGACCATAAAATGAAAAATCTTTTCGCTTATATTTGAGACCGGAGTAATATAGATAAAAGTAAGGTATATGTATTTGGAAGGAAATGGTTCTAAATGGCAATGCATAAGAATAAAGAAAGTAGAGAGAAACTGATTTGAATCTAAACTTCATCTTGCATGAATATAAAAACATCAGAGCCAAACAATGCATGCATTGCAGTTCATTAGAATCAGATGAAGCAGACCAATAACAATACATGGCAGCTGTACTTCAACAAGTTATGCGATCATTAAAAAAATTAAACAAGGATATTGAATATTGCCAAACAAAAAAAAGGCAAAAAGTCAGCAAAAGAAATCATTTCCCTCTTTATGAGTAGAAGTAGAGAATATTAACTAATTTAGGACTTACCTTGTTAAAATATTTCTTTCGGAGTTTGATTGCTGTTCTTATGCATCTTTTTACATTGATCTCCAACATATTGTCATTGAAAATCTGTAATATTTAGTTTTGAATAATTAAATTAGAAAATGCACAATATCCCTTAGCTGATTTCTTTTTTTCCTTCTTTGCATAGTGAATTAAAGAACTCCGCATGGAAGGAAAAAAAAATTAAAAACAAAGTTGCAAACACATCTCTTAAGTATATGTGTTGGTTTTCAAGTAATGAGTCAGGACAATCAGCATAGAGGGACTTAAAACTGGACAAAACAAAAGAAGATAAACTGAGAATGACCAAAAGGAATAAAATGCAAAGAATAAAAATATCGGCAATAGGGTTTCAGTTAGACAAATAATAATCCCTTAGCCAGGTTAAGGGAATCATAAGCTCACACATCGTTTGAAATGTAAGAACTGAGAAAGTAATTGAGAGAAAAGAACTAAAGCTACTATTAAAATGGAAATTATCAACTTTTAAATTTTAACTATAACAGGAACAAATTATAATCACCGTATAAAAGTAAAACAGACACATTAAAAAATGACACCAAGATATGCCATTTTTGCACAAATGGCCGTGAGAAAACATCTAGATACAAAGTGCTTAGAAGAATAAAGATTCACAAACAAAAAAAATATCTATACATTTTCAACATATTTCCAGATCAAAACATAACAAGGAACCCTACACCAGACATGATAAAAAAAATATAAAAAAAGTGTAATTTTATAAATTTAACAGTAGTTATTAATTGCTGGTTAAGACCAAAAGATCAATGCACTTGCCTTTATCATATCATCAAACGAGTTGGTTTCTCGAATGATCTTCTGGCGGTTTAAAACAAGAATTGCTGCAACACAGAATGTGGCTAACTCATCGTTTCCTTTCCTTGCCAAGGAGGAAATAGTTCTCGTTTGAACTCGACCATTTCTTGACCAGATATTCCTTGCCAAGCCGCAAAAGGTATTGGATGTTTGCAACTTCAATTTGACATCACATACAGGGTGATCAGTGTTCACATGATGCGGCTGCGGGCTGGCTTTTGTGTTGTCATTTTCATTATGATTTGACTGTGAATCACTCTTGATACTATCATCATCAGAATCAGCAATGGCTTCTTTAATATAATTGCTTGAGTCTCTGGGAAGATGTAAATCCAATGCTTCCAGACAATTCTCCTCTAACTCATATGCCCAGGATTCATCAAAGTCAGCTGCCCACATCATCTGCATTACACAAGATTACTGAGATCATGTATTGACAGACTAAACCAATGATGTATCAAGAAGGTACAGAATATTATCTATTTCACAATTACAGGCATAAATTTCTTTGCAACAATACTTTCAAATCCATATACACAATGTTGTAATAAAGCACTATCTCATTACTATTCAAAAACGGTATGATTATTTTGCTAAGACGCCAAAAAAATTGATCAAATCCATACTCACGAGGTATGGAAGCCCAATCTCTGCCTTTAAATTGACTTATTGTAACAAAACAAATCACAACTCTACCTCAAAAAAACAGCAAAACTAGATCTGTGAGTTTTTGTACCAATAGCAGTTAATCTTAAAACTAGGATCATATTTCACTATTGTTCACTACTAGCAACTACGTCTCTCCAAGCAGAAGCAGACACACAAGATATGTTCCTCTACCATTACTTTCTAATTTAATTTCAAAGGCTTGAAAAAAAAAAGTGAAGGGGGACTAAACAAGTTTTTGGTTGATCCCCATTTTCAATTTTTCTTTCCAAACAAATCCTCCATAAATCATTTTGTTTACCAAATGTACTCTATTACATGTCACCGTTAAGTGCATAGGTGGCATAAAAAAGAAACGACTAATATGCAAATAATAAAGTTATTGAGAATGCAATCGTAAATTATGATATTATTTAGGAACCAAGAACATAATTAAACCTGAGCAATTAACGGTTAAATGAAAGAGGGAACCATTTGGTAAGAATAAAATTAAGGAGGTCTTGTTTGAAAACAATCGAAAAAGAGGGAACACGATGAGAAAATTGTAATAATTTGGGAACAAAAAACATTTAGATTAGTCAGCAGGATTTGTGTGTGTGGTGGTGAGGGGGGCGTTGGAAGCATGTGGCACGAACCTCCCACATTGAAAGAGCCTCATTAAAAGATAGCTCTCTCCGAAAGAGAACTAGCAACATACGAAATGCAAAATGAAGGCTTTCAGCTCCAATTTTTGACAGGTGGGCAAAAAGTTCTTTGTCTGACAGCTCGAGAATATGCCATAATGCTCGCAGCTGCTTCATCACCCTAGTTGGGCCTTCCATTTTAAAATTCTCTCTCTGGAGTTATGTCAAAGAAAACAAGTCAGTCACTGCAAACAAAGCTATGTTCTTGAATCTAAGCCGAATTTGCAAATACCATTCTCCTCAAAAGCATCTCAAAACACCAAAATGCATCTGCGTTATCCTCAAAGATTACAACAAAGGGAGACAGCAAATCACTCATACCTAAAATTAAATGGCCAGTAAAACGAATGTGAGTTTTGGGTCCAAAATCAGTGTAACAAGAATCCTACATCTGCAAGAAGTCAAAATTTACAGTTAAAACATAACCTTGGCAATACCCCGTTGCGGGATCAACCCATGCATAGACAGCAAGGATATCTGACATTCTAGCTAAATTTCTCCTGTCCTCATAGAATTCAAGATGATTATCGGTCCTCACAACATCAACAACTAGAAAAAGATTAAGTTAGTTAGCAAGAAACGATAACAGAATAAAACATGCTGTTGTCAAGAACAAAACACAGTATACAACTTATATACCTATCCTGTGCAAAGTCCAAAGCCATTCTGATACTCTATCTTCACTGGCAGCCCATCCTTGAGACATCGAGGCACTTGTCATTGCTGGCTGTGGTACATCTGATATTTTTAGTTGATTTACCATAGGTGTTTCATAAACTGGATTGTCAGATGGAAATTCTGGTTCATCTTCATCAGGTGAAGCGGTTTCAATTTCAGAGTTTACAGGATGGGAGGTAGTAGGAGGTTGGCCATTTGATTCAATAACTAAGTCTATGTTGTTGTTGATATGGAAGCTATGCATTCTGTCATCTTCAAAGCTTAGTTTACGCTGTGTTGAAATTTTATTGCCATGCTCTGTGCCCGAGTTTTTATCTTCACCGCTCTTTTCAAACAGATTGGTGACAGGTAAAGGAGGAAAATCAAAATTACTGTCTATCCTATTATGTGATCCATCTGGTTCTCTCCCTATCTTTGGGGAACTGCAGTTTTGATGACCAGAAAAATCAGAAGCTGCACTATCTGTACTTGCTCTCGAACTAACTAGGTTAAGTTGGTCAGCCCAATCATCAGACCTTTCATGATGATCTGTGTTTGCTGCCTCTGCACAAATAATGCTCCTACCATGACATTGTTCTACTTCAACATTATTATCATTAGATGTTGACCTTTCTAGTTTAGCTTCAATTTTGCATTCATCCTTAGAGGAGGTCCTCATATCCATAACTTTGGAGCCAACAATATATGCCAATGAACCAGTCCCCACACTTGAATGCATTGCTTGACATTGCTTAACCAGGTCCCTATAAAGCTCCCTGCAATGGTAGTTTCTTGTGGTTGTCAATAAGTAATAACTACATATTCAACAATCCAAGAAAGGTGCTATATACAGTAGCTGAAACAAATCATGTCTCCATTGAAAGCCAAAAGGATTTTACAGTCACAGTTCTATCGACACAGTTACACAAATAGTTGCCTGCCAGATTCCAAAGGAATGCATTGTTATGGGTCTTTGCATAGAACCTAGTCATAAGTTTAGACACGGGAGAAATTGTCTTGTGGCCTATAGCAAAATATGAATAAAAGACTATGAGTCTTCTAGTGCTTGACAAAGCCCCTCCTAGAATAACAAAATCAAAAGAATAATTGATTGATTTTCCATTGAATAATCCACGCCCTTAAAGTCTGTCCCTAATAAAAGAGGGGTTAATAGGTCTTTACCCCCCTGTAATATAGGTCATTTCCGGTTTTCCCCCATGTAAAATTATTTTTTTGATTTACCCCCCTGTAAAATATTTTTGTTTTGATTTACCCCCTAATAGGCCAAACAAAAACCAATTTTATTTTATTTTTCAAGAAATTTTCGTTTTTGTTTGGCCTATTAAGGGGGTAAATCAAAACAAAAATATTTTACAGGGGGTAAATCAAAAAAATAATTTTATAGGGAGGAAAACCGGAAATGACCTATATTACAGGGGGGTAAAGACCTATTAACCCATAAAAGAATGACTTCTGAATGACAGGGTCTCGTCTAATCAAGGAAATAAATCATAAATTATAGGACCAATCAAGGATTCTGCATAATAAAATCCTAATCCATAAATAAAACATCATAAAATTTTAAAGAAACAAAAAAAAATTATTTTAATTAAGCTGGCCTAAAGGCTGGCAGCATTATTGCTGTTGTCTTCCCACAGAGACATCCACAACTCCACATCATGAAATCATTGACATATGACCACATTCAACAATGACAGAAATACTGTTCTAACTTGTGACCTGAAATTAATGAAAGTGGATTGATCTATACCTTCTAGCTGCTCTCAACCTTTTTCGATACTCAGCAGTGCTGCTCAGTGCATAACATCCTAGTAAGAACTCCCAAACTTCGGGTCTAATCGATGGATCTACACCCTAACAGACATGGGAGGAAAAGGGAATGAATCAGTAAAGAACAAAAACTCCTATAATAGCCTCGATTTTAGAAAGAAATTCTCAGTTTGCATGTCTGATGACTCAAAAGTACATATGTATATTTTTTATATTGATGTAAAAAAATAAAAAATTAAACTCACAAATTTGCTCACAACTTAAGGGAGGATTTACGTTTTTTAGTTATATTATATTACTTCAATGAAACCATGAATGTAGCCTATTGTTATGAATCTATGATTTAAAATGGACTAGACCCAGCAGCTTAACTCCAAAAATTAGCTCAAGGGAGAAAAAGTGCAAGCCATGATAAGGAGTAGTTTGGCCATATACCTAGCCGAAGTGGGATCACGGTACGCCTTACTTACAATATGCAGATTACATGACTAAACATCTATGTGTAACCTAACATTAAGGCTGAGACACACTCTTGTACCAAAGTAGAATTCAGACCAAACTACCACCAATTTAACCGCAAAAACTAGCTCAAGCAGGGAGAATTGCCCAAGTCAATATAAGGAGTATTTTGAACATATATGCCTAATGGACGCGGGATCTAAGCACCTACGACTGAAGGGATGATTTTTATTAAAAAAAGAATCTAGAAGTTAGTGATGTGTTGCTTGTTGAATATTAGATCTGCATGTTCTGGGTATATTATACAGTAATCAGAAAAATTAATAAAAGCCATTTTATATGAAGTTAATAAATATGATAAATAAATAAATAAAAAAGCAACTAATTAAGCCTCAATTTCTTTATGCAAAGCAAACAAGTTAAATGGGTTGAACCTAGAATGCATTCAATGTACTACATTTTATTAAATTATTATACTATAAAATATCTATCGTTAAATATGATAGACTGGATGCATTTTTTCAGGGCCTTCATTGTACCATATTTTGATCATCCAAAGCGATCATCAATAAAGAATTTGACATAATACTCGTCAAACAAATTGTTAGCAAGGTAAGAGTCGTATTTTATTTGCAAATGTTTAAAAACAACAGCTTAATGATTTAATTTAATTTATTTTCAGAAACAAACTTGAAGTAGCCATGATTCTGGCATGGTGATCGGACACTGCAAAAGCTATTGAATAGCTTGACAAGATCCCAAAAGGTGAGAACGACTCGCGCTTATGATGAGCAGAGAGTGTTATAGCTGTACAAATGCCAGACTTCTAAGTGCATAAATTCAGTATTAAAGGAAGCATGAGCCTTGCCTATAAATGAATTGGTGACAACTTGAACCCACAACAACATTATTATCGCAAGCAACGGATGCAGCACCTAAATGTATAATACTTAAGGGACAAAACTCTGTCCAGGACCATTAAACCAAGAAGACAAAAAAAACTCTGTCCAGGACCCCACTCCATTCAAATAGTTCAAACTTGGACTTTGCTTATGGGAAAGTGAGCCCATCATCACACTCAAACCGTTAGTATTTTCAATCCAATAAAACATGAGAAGGTGCATAAAATTCACAAGTGTGCAGCTTCCTAAGTTGAACATGACTATGGTGATGTTGATTAAGGTGTATATATATATATATATATATATATATATCACAAAGAAAAGAAGAAAAACAGATTCAACTTGAATAACAACATACCCCTAACACAACCAATTTCAGTGCCTTCCGGAAACCAGACACCTTTCCTTCACTATCAGACAAGGCTTGCCATATGTCCGGTTTAAGCATTCTGTTTACCTGCTTCAAGATGATAAGAGTAATAAAAATCATTAAAAAAGTCGTTTTATGACCTTTTTTTTTTCCTATTGTAAACAAGATCCCCTCTGATGCCCAATGTTTCAAATGAGAGGTCAATATGAATATCCGATAAAACTACAAAACTGGAGCGCATTGTTAGAAATGTCTCCCATTTTTAAAGCCATTTGCAGGCTACATCTCATCTCATGTGGGATTTTTAACATGTCCTCTCATGGCCAAAACTGGACATCTGGAGCATGATGACCTGATAGTGGATGGCCCAGCGAATCTTGGATAGGTTCTAATACAACAACAACAACCAAGCTTTATCCCACTAAGTGGGGTCGGCTACATGAATAAAATTACGCCATGATGTTCTATCATAAACCAAAGGATAGGTTCTAATACATAAAATTTTGGCTTTAACCTAACTCAACCCTACAAAATCAGCTTGTAAAGTGAGACATGTCTCTCACTTAATAAAGTCATTATCCCATCGAATGTGGCACTCTTAACATAAGAAATGAGACCCACATAATTTATGGGGTCCGCATGAAATTTATCTGATCATAAAAAAGTGTTGTTAGAGAGTATGTTGCCTGCACTTCTCAGCTATAACTAGTCTCTAGTTTATACAAGAAGGGCCTTGGAAAATTCAATTGGCCTTGAAGTTCTAGGGCATCGTTAATTGATGAACTAACACACCAAACTACATAACATGCATTACAATTTACAATGTACAACACACGCACGCGTAAACACACACAATGTATGAGAAATGAAAGCAAAGCAATTAGTAAGACCTAGTAGATTGCTGCAGTCTTACAGTTACAACACAACAACCTTTACAGGAGAGTGAGAAAGGCAAGGCTCTCGAATATCGCGAACGAAGGAGCTCACTTTTCGCAAATTCACGGTACCAGCTTTTCCACAACTCCATTGCTTGCTATTATTATCTTCCCCGTTACAATACATCGCAAACTCAACAATGTCAAAACCCTAAATTCACACTTTCATTTCATTCCTACAAAAATAAACATCATTATTTTCATTAATTCCAGAGATTAAATAGTGTAAACAACAAAAATAACATAACATTACTTGTTATTAGAAATATATACATAAAAACGCAATATTAATTGATCGATCATAAAAAAATTGACGGAAAATGAAAATTTAAAAAGAAATAAAAATTATACCGAAACGGAATTAAGAATGAAAGGATCGAAGAAGAATGATTGAAAGTGGTGAATGTGAATTGGAATGATTGAGATCTGAGAAAATTGAAGTTTATAGATTCAGAAAGAGAAGAGCGAGCTTCTTCTTCTCCATGCTTCTTCCAATCGCCATTTTTTCCCTCTAATTATAACACTCAATCAATGAAAATACCGTTTTTTTTTTCTTTTGTAATAATAATCAAAATGAGATTACCGTTTTTCTTTCTTCTTTTATTTTATTAATTAATTGTATATATTTGATTTTTTTTTAGTGTTAAAAATATGGCGCATAACTAATTTTTTTAATTTAAGAGATTTAACATTATTGAATGTTTATGGTTGAATTCCAACTCAAGATTTTTTGTTAGGATTAAAAGAGGTTTGTTATCATCCGAGCATAATATGGATTTTAGAGACGAACCGATAACATTTGAGTTTTAAGTGTAAGGACAAAGACACCCTTATATATATATTGTCAACTGAGATAAACTCGTGGGAACAATTGTGTTACATCATCACTCATCTAAATATTTTTGAGTTAAATATATTTAATTTAGGGTTAAATAAGTTTTTCGTCCCTATAAATATAACGAATTTTGATTTTAGTCCCTATAAAATTAAACTGAATGTTTTCATCCTCAAAAAAAAAATTATTTTGTTTTTGGTCCTTAATGGATATAATTTTAACGTGTTTTTGACATTTTTTGAATATAATATGAATATATAAATGTCGAATATAATAAACGGACATAACGTGAATACAATTTGAACATAAAAGAGTTATAATTTTGCCATTTATATGAACATAAAATGACCATTAAGGACGAAAAACAAAATAAAAAAATTTGTGAGATGAAAACATTCAGTTTAATTTTTTAGGGACTAAAATCAAAATTCGCTATATTTATAAGGACGAAAAACTTATTTAACCCTTTAATTTATTTAAATGAATTGTTTATTGTTCGGAAGAATAAACTCAATTTACAATGTCGATATTGTTATATATAACATTCCATTTTATTTTATTGCAAACTCAAATTTTTACAGCTGAGTTTTATTCTTTTTATATTAAATCCATCGATTCTTAAAAAAAATATCTTAATGACTTGGAGAATTTGATCAAAAAATATGTAAAATTTGATAAAAATTATTTCACGCAGAATTATAATTATGAGTTTGAGTGGTCGTATGAGAACAAAGGAAAAATGAATTTTTCAATGGGACTTGTTACTACCGCCAAAGGCTAGTTCTAAATAAACAACAATTGACACATAAGTCAAAATCTTCGGCCAAACAAAGTACAACATCAACAATCAAAGGAGGTTCAAGTCTTCTCACCATTATACATCAAGAGAAAAAAGAAAAAAACATAAAAAGAAAAAGTATTTTCACCCTTTATTAGGTGAGATCGAGAAAATAAAAATTAAACCTACTAGTTTATCAAACAAATAAAATAAAGTTGCTTTTTGTTTGTGAATTGAAAAGGTTGCATGCCATTATAAAAAAATATAGACATAGAGATTGGGGATTTGGCGCAGTTACTTTTCCCACAGTTTTAATTTCTGTCGTTGGATGAATTTGTGCCACAAGACTTTACAATATTGTGATCTAATTCAATGGCTTAAATGAAAAACTATGTGTAACTGCATCATTTTTCAACAGCAATAAATCCTGGTCTGAGATATAGTATTGCTACTAGAGTCGTCAAAACGGGCTAGCTCGTATGACCGTTGGTCCGTTAAGCCCGATTAATTGGGGGTTTTGGGCCTTAAATTTTGAGTCTGGATTTTTATAGGGTTTTTTAGCCCGGACCTAAATAGCCCGATACTCGTTTGGGATAGCCCGCATGGGCCGCTGGTAGCCCGTTAGCCCGCATGAGAAGAAAAAAAACGTATTCCAACCAAGCTTTTTGACCCGACCCGATAAAGCCAGAAGCCTGTTAGGGCCAACCCTAAACGGGCTGGATAGCTCGTTTTGACAACTCTAATTGCTACCTCTCTCTATTTTGTTTTTTCCATAAACAAAGTCATAATTTTATCTCATATGTGTCAAAGATTAAATATAATTATAAATTTGTGTTGGGGTTCTACTTTCACGTGGTATGGATATTATGGTCTAGGTAGTGTGTGCAACTTTTTCATTTAATAATAATTTAAAAACTCAATATTACCCTTATAACAACATTTATTTTTATTAGGTTATATTATCCTTGAAACAACTTTTATTTTTTTAATTTTTTTTAGAGAGTGAAACAACTTTTATTATTACTAGACCGCCGACCTGTTCGACGCACGGGTCTTTTGTGCTAATATATGTTTCAGTAAATAAATATTTCTTTAAAAATATATAACCACTAAAAACAATATATTAACATTTGAAAAACAAATAGCCACTAAAATCAATATCTACATTAGCCAAATTCAAAAGACTTTTAAAAAATGGAATAGGTTTCAAACTCACATATCATAGACCAATGCCGACAGAAAATTGAATGGAGAATGGTCATGTCATCGTATTTTTTTGAGTTTATAGATATTTAAAAATAAGAAATACTGAAGATTAATATTGTAGCGTTATTGTACATCGAAGGTATGTGCTCTGACATCACAATCTTTATTTTTTCCAATGAGGCATAACATGCCGGACTTTTATAGATATTTTTTCCTTAATTAAATCTACCGTAGTAGCCCACATAAAATCTACATTAAAAATGGTATACTCAAATATAAGCGTAACCTTCCCTACTTGATTTGAAACTATCCAATTGAATTTAGGATATTATATATAACTAAAAACAATTAAAATGAGTGTAGCAAAAAAAGATTAAAGTTGAGAGTGTATTGCCGATTGAAACGGCAAATTGAAGTAGAATGTTTTGTTTTTAATACTAATATTTCATCTCTAAGCAATTGAATATATCGATTTAATCAATTCAATGTTATTGTCTCTCCATTATTGAAAAGTTTTTTTTCTTCATTCTTTACCTTGTGGACATGATGAGCTCAATATGATTTTATTGTGAGCGAGAGGCCAAAATTGCTAGACTGTGCACTTGTGTGACGCACGGGTAAAATATTTGTCAAACGTATCGTTGTTTTTAATTGATATAAATAAAATTACAATCTTAAATTAAATTTAAAATAATGTCCAATAAATTACTCATAAAAACAATAATAAGAATAGGATGCTAATGGGTGCCCTAATAAGTAAAAGAAGTAATTTTGAATAAAGAAAAGTGGTGTAATTTTTTTGAAAAAAAAGGTGGTATAATTATTACTTGACAAAGTACACAATTTATATTTTCAACACAAATTTTAATTTTATGGATTCTTAAAGCAATTGTTAGCAAAACCGTTAAAAATGATAGCAGTCACATATATGATTAGCAATAATGTCAATGTCATTGAATCATTCATACATATTAGTAAAATCATTCATTCATTTTTCAATAGTTTTTTCAAATGAACAATGGTTTCAATTTCATTTAGAAAACAAAAATCATTCATTCAATAGTTTTTTCAAATGAACAAAGGTTTCAATATCATTTAATCATGCATTAGTCTTCTCAACATCAACAAATAAAATATTTTACTTCCAGGGAATAAGGATCGACGGCAAAATTACAAAAGATATTACTAAGAATGCATATTTTAACACAAAAAAAAACATCGAAGCTTCAAATGTACACTAATATTACCAAACATCAAATATAGCCAAAAAATATCATTGCATTTGTGACTGAGACCGCAACAGACCTAAAGAGAGGAAACTAAACAACAAAAAATCTGCAAAAAAATCCAACCCTAACTATCATCAGAATATTGAATTAATCGGGAGAGAAAAAGATAAGAAAGGGAGATTCTTTTGGAGAGATTAGTAGTTTGTGAAGCAGAGACGATGAACTTGAAGATTGATCATAAGTTTGAAAAGGATTAGAGTTTGATTAGGGCTATATTAATTGTTGGAAAGAGGGAAATTCAAATTCAAAATGGGCAGCTAGAAAGTCACTAAGTATTGAGAGAGAAATGACTTTCAATACCGCATTAAATGCACACATGAGACTTCTTAAGGAAGTCAGGTTAAGATGCTTAGGAGGGAAATTTAACTTATCATTAGGGTTAAGCAAAAGCTTAACTTTATAAGCTTTTATAATAAGAAGATTAGGTTATATTATCCTTGTAACAACTTTTATTCCATATTATTAACAACCTTTTCTTGTAACAACTTTTATTACTACTTGCAACAACTCAATTATTAATCCATTATTTCATCGTTTACATTGTGTTGTTATCGATTACATCGTTATTGTTTTGTTACTTTATTATCCTTATTTAATTAACTTTAAGGGTAAAACAGTAAAATGGTTTTAAAATTCCTCCCCTCCCCTGCGAACCAACCACAATTTTAATTAAAATATCTCTCCTCCCCTCCTAATTCTCGAATCAAACGGACTCTTAACGGCTTGAACCATGAAAGGGAAAATCTATACTTATCTTTCCTTAAGGTCAGTCAAAGGCAAGAATATAAGTTCATTAGAAGACAAAACATTATACACATTTGACATCCATAGAGTTGCCCAAATATTTGACTATCCACTTGAGAATTAGCAGATTCAATTATTAAATGGTCATGATATTTCTATATTCGAGGAGAACAAAGACAAGAGGTATAGCAAATAGCATATCTATAGTGATGTAATAATTAATTACACTGTATTTCAAACAGTCATTCAAAAGACTATTAAGGATGTCATGCTTAAACTAACTGAAATGAGGGTGGGAGAGAGATGGTCACTGATTCTTAATAGGTTTGGCAGAGATGTTTAAATTAACTGATAGGGGGTTAGAGCAACTATAAAGGGGAGGAAGTGATCAAATAAGTTCGGCATCATAAGTCCAGATCAGCTGAATCCATACAAGGAGATAAGCAAGTGGACAAAACCTCACTGTTTGATAGGTTTGCACCAGCAAGATCTCAGTCTTTAGTGAGGTTGGAACTAATAAATCTCCTAAGACTGGACCAATCATCTAAGACCTAGTGCAACGATACATTACCAGGCAAAGTTCTGAACATCCCATAGTTTCTCATATGAAAACATGGCAAGATCAAGTAGTCGTCTCTAACAACTTGGAGACAACCTTGCTTAAGATTGATGAGAAACTTATTTCCAAGGTTAACAAAACCGAGGAAACTTTGGACAAATATTTGTCACTAAAGAGTATGACAAAACATGGGAAAGTTACTTATCGCTTTTACATTAAAAAAAGTGTGTGATAAATATCTTTACGGATTAATATAAAAAAAATACAAGATAAAAATTTGATACTGATACATAAAATAATACATAACAAATATTTTTCGCTAATAAATATTTAAAAAAAACATGGGACACATATTTGTCATTGAGACATAATCAAATACGAGACAAATATTTGTTTTTGATAAATATAAAAAACACAAAACAAATTTGTCCTTGATAAATATAAAATAAATAGATAAATAAATACGAGACACATATTTGGCAAAGATACATAAAAAAAATATATATGTGATAAATATGAAAAATAATATGCGACATATATTTTTCACTATTATATAAAAAAAACATGAAACAAATATTTTAGTCAAAAAAATCAAATCTGATTTAAATTTGCAAAAATCAAACATCATAATCCGGTGCACATTTTAAAAAAATGTCTTATGTTACTTTTGTTGTTTAATTTTAAGTGTATTAGTAATTAAATCTTACGGCACGTTTCTTTAATGAGTTAATTTTTTAATTGCTCGTGTAATATACTGAAAAATGCCTATGTACAAAATGCAATTTTACCACTCTAATTTGATGTTCTTTCTATTTTTGTCCTCAAAAAATAGAATCTTGTCGCGTGGCTCTTGTAACATGTATTTTTTCTGATGACACGACAATTTGTTGCCTTAAATTATTTTTCTAATGATAATTGAGGGGCTGAAATAATAAATAAAAAATGGACAATTTCTTCTTTGTAGGCATAAAATCCATAAAAAGTGACTTAGTGATTGATCTTTTTCATGGTTTTTCGCAGCCATGTTTAGGACGTTAAAATAAGGCCTCCCATGTAAAATTAAAATTTTCTGACAAAAGACAGATTAATTATGAATCTTTAAAGCGTTATAAACTCAAAAACCAAAACAACTGAAATCTTGACATAGAAATCAAATTTTGAGCTGATTCTTTTGAAATGCCTCTATAAAAATACATAAAAAGGATTTGCAAAGTTTCATAACTTTTTAAAGACGCCTCAATTTATTTTAATTTTTTGATCAAAACATGCAAAATCGCAAACTTGTTTCGAGTAAGCATGCATGAACCGAATTTCGGTCCCCAATTTCATAGACATGTTTATAACATCATGTTCACATATGTAAACACAAGTTACAATAGATGAGCTATTCAATAGATCTTTCTAGGAGGAGCTCCAAGAACACTCCAAAATTACTAAGGTGGAAATACAATGTTTTTGCCATAATGAATGGACCCCCTTTTGCTTTCCAAGTGTCATTTTTTATAGTCATCACTTTCTTAACCTAAAGGGTCTCTCTTTAGATTTCCCGGCCCACCAGTGGAGTTGGTTGCTCATTCTCTATGAAGCTCATCCGTGCATGACACGTAGAGCTGGAGCACGGGCATCTACATCACTCGTTTGTGCATGACGTGTGGCATGCCATGAAACACTTCTTACGAGGACCACAACTTTCACTTGGACATTAACATGAGGAAGAGGTAAATTTCTAGTTTCCCTAAATGGTCATGTTCGGCTAAACATTACTTGAATGGTAGTGTTGAGCCAACCATGACCTAAATGGCCAAGCTTAGCTCAACATTTTGAAGGGTGAAGCTGAGCTAGGCATGGTGAATGGTGGAGTTAAGCTACGATTGATGAATCATGGAGTTAAGCTAAGAATGACATGAATGGTTAGGCCGAGATCCACATTATGATGGGTGGAGTTGAGCTAACATGTTGATTGGTGGAGCTGAGATAGGAATGTTGAATTGTGGAGTTCAGCTAGACATGACCTAAATGGTCATAGTGAGCTCAACATTATGAAGGGTGGAGTTGAGCTAAACATGACATGCACGATCAAGCTGAGCTAAGCGCACTAAAACTGGAGTTCACGTGACTTGAACGCTCAACCAGAGCTGGACATGTTGAATAGTCAAAGTATAATAAAGTGTATGTGATATGGTCTTCCATATCAATGCACATCATAAAATTTTATAGTTTTTAAACAAGTAATGAATTAATTATGATTTTTCGTTGCCTAAAATTACAAATTTCTTGAAAAAAATTGCCATGTCATTAAAAATATTCACATTGCAGTAGCCACATGGCAAGATTCTCTATCACAACATCGCTTTCTATGTGACTAGACTGTTGGAAGATAAACGAAATAAAGAATCTCAAATTGTAGGGATTGAATCTATGTTTATTTTAACATAGGCAATTTTCAAATTTCACGTATATTATAGGAACAATTTGAACAATCAATCATTTTTTAATCAATCAACCATGTTTTTTAGGTCATTAATCAAATATGTTTTTAATTCTATATTGCTAACATTTAACACAATAATGATTTATGGAGAAATAATTCATACATATTTTTCAGAGGAATTGAGAGATAATTCATACACAATAATATATTTTTAGTAAAAATATTTTAATACTCCTTCATGGTATTATATTTGTAGTAATCTAATATTTTCAATACCCACGTAAAAAAACACATATTGAGAAATCATTTAATTGATATGCTTTTATATTGCAATGTCCTTATTTTTATCATTGACTCTTTCTCTTTGTCTATTTTTATTTTTTTGGAACATTCTTTAAGGTTTTTTTTTTTACCAGAACGTTGACTATTTTTTTGGGAACTTATTCATTGACTATTATTAACTACTTTATAAATCTCATTCTTTTATTTTTTTCATGAGAAATTCCCGTTCTTTTATAAAACTGTATATAAGTAGTGCACAAATAATCATATTATGAAAACAAATCATGATAATTATTGATAAAAAAAAATTAAAAAAAAATACGCTAACTATGTGTAAGAGTAAATGGATTTGTTTGGGCTTAAACGGTCGAGCTCGGTTTTGTTAAATCCAAAACCGACTGAAGATCCAACTAAGCCCAATATCTTTTTGTTACTTGCAGGCCCAAAACTAAAAGTGCAGTCCAACTGAATTATCCAACATATATAGCCTTAGAAACCCTAGAACGTAGAAACATCAACTCACCACTACACATCCATCATCTCTCTCTGCCTCTCAGCAGCCGCTACACTCAACAGTTCTCACACACAAAAAACTTAGCAACACAACACTCACCACACCTTCATTGTCTCTGTTTGATTCTCTTATCTGATCTTATCCGAAAAATCTCAATTTTTTTCTCAATTTTTTTGTCTAAATCTCACTTTTTGGATTGTTCAACAGGAGAAGATAAAACTTAGTTTTAAGAATACTGGATCTAGATTCAAAAACATAAAAATCCATGACTTAAGTAAAGAGCTTGATTTACTGCTTCTCACCATATCTACTACTTCTTTGGTTTATTGTCAATTTCTTCATCTCTTCTTTCAGAGTCATCAGACTCTCAATTCTCACCATCCTTCAGAGCCATCATTTTTGTGAACTGAGGATCGATCTCTAGTGAGTTAGTGTTTTGTTTTTCCCCAATACAATTTTCTACCATCTCTCTGTATTTAAATTTCTTATCATTTGCGTTTGTTAATTTACATATTTTCTTGGTTGCAGATCTGGTGTTTGTGTGAATTTCCACTAACGTTCAAGCTTGAATATTTAAGCCTTCTTCAACGATGGAATGATATTGTGAGTATTTTACTTTTTTGATGCATGAATTGTGTTTTTTTGTGATTAGATTTGCTCCATTCAGTGTAATTTGAAAATATTTTTGTTGTTGTTAATCATTAATGTATTCAAAAATCCATTCTTCATATATCTAGGTGAAAATTAATTTCAATCTAGATCATTAATTTTATAAATTGATTTTCTTTGTATAGGATTCATTGCATTTTGTTTTTCAACTCATATTGAATTTACTTGTTTCTTTCCTTGGGGTTATAAAGTAGAGAATAAAAATTTACTTTACTTTGCTGAAATGAGAAAAGAATATTCTAAAAGGAAATCATGAAAATCATAGCAAAACGCAATTGGGTAAAAATTATAAAGGATCGTAGAAGAATCATTCAAGTCTGTGAGTCTGAAATTGAGTGATTGGTAGTAAGAGAGATCTCAAAAAATTGGAGTTACTCACAAATTCAGGAAGAGAAGAGCTTCTTCACCATGTCTCGTCGTTATTTCCCCCCTCTAATAGTAACATTGATGAATTAATGAAAATGCATTTTTTTTTATATAAAAATGAAAATACCGTTTTTCTTTAATTTTTATTTTATTTAATTAAATATGCTCTATTTATTTTTAACTAGGGATCATTCATAAGGCCAAAGAGTATTTCTAAAAAGTAATAATTGATTGATAAAATATGTATTTATGAGCACATAAGTCAGTATCTTCGACCATACAAGTGGCAACATCAAGATTCAAGATTTATTTATTTTTACTTATTATGACTGAGAAGTATAAGCGAGTTCATGCAAAATGGTCAACATAAAGATGTGTTATTTGTAGATGGGTCGAAAATTGGGAGGATAATAAAATTATCATCAGTAACATGTGTTTCAATTATTGTTAATGATCTTTACCCTTTACTTAGAGAATTATTTTCAATTAATTACATTTTGTTTCAAACTTACGAGGTGTTAAAGGTGGTGATGTCAATTATATAAGGTTTCTTGTTTATTATGCATTTGTCAAATAACAGTCCACCAAGAATGCTATGGTGCAAAACATGTTCAGGATTTTACTTCTTAGGTTTGTAGAGTATGTGAAACTCCTTATGTTGAAAGAGAGTGTTGTCTTTGTCCAGTAAAAGGCGCGTCAATCCAGTATGATTGACATGCCTTTAACTGGACAAAGGCAATAGTCTCTTTCAACATCAGGAGTTTCACATACTGTACAAACCCAAGAAGTAAAATCCTAAACATGCTTTGCACCATAGCATTCTTGGTGGACTATTATTTGACTACTGCATACTAAACAAGAAAACATATATAATTTACATCACTACCATTAACACCTCGTAAATTTGAAAAAAATGTAAATAATCAAAAATAAATAATTCTACAACTAAAGGGTAAAGATTATCAACAATAATTGAAACACTTGTTACTGATGATAATTTTACTATCCTCATAATTTTCGACCCATCTATAAATAACACATCTTTCTGTCGACCATTTTGCATGATCTCGCTCATACTTCTATGTCATAATAGGTAAAAGTAAATAAACAAAAAGAAAAATCTCAAATTGTAGGGATAGAATCTGTGTTTATTTTAACATCGGGGCGACTTAAAACAGGTCTCGGGTGAAGAAATAAAAAAAATGGGTTTGTCTGGGCTTAAACGGTTGAGCCTAGTTTTATTAAATTCAAAACCGGCCTAGCTGAAATCGACCAAAAATCCAACTAAGCCCAATATTTTTTTGTTATTTGCATGCCAAAAACTAAAAGTACAGTCCAACTGAATTATCTAACATATACATAGCCCTAGAAACCCTAGAAAGTAGAAACATGAACTCACCACCACACCTCCATAGCCTCTCTCTACCTCTCAGCAGCCGCCACACTCAGCATTTCTCACACACAAAAAACTCAGCAACACAACACTCACCACATCTTCATCATCTCTATCTGATTATCTTCTTCGATCTTGTCCGAAAAATCTCAATTTTTCTCTCTAGAAAAAATCCATGACTTAAGTAAAAAACTTGATTTACTGCTTCTTTGGTTTATTGTCAATATCTTCATCTCTTCTTTCATAACCCTCAAAACCCTCCATTCTCACCATCTTTCAGAGCCATCATTTTTGTGAATTGAGGTTCGATCTCCAATGAGTTAGTGTTTTGTTTTTTCCCAATACAATTTTCTGCCACCTCTGTGTATTTAAATTTCTTATCATTTGCGTTTGTTAATTTACCTATTTTCTTGGTTGCAGATATGGTGTTTGTGTGAATTTACACTAACGTTCAAGCTTGAATATTTTAGTCTTCTTCAAAGATGGAATGATATTGTGAGTATCTTACTTTTTTTACGTAAGGATTATGTTTTTTTTTATTAGATTTGCTTCATTGAGTGTCTTTTGAAAATATGTTTGTTGTTGTTAACCATTAATGTATTCAAAAATCTATTCTTAAGGGATCATTGACTATTTTTAATTTTTTGGAACTTATTCATTGACTATTAATATATACTATATAAATCTCATTGTTTCCCCCTCAAAAGAAAAAAAATTCTCATTGTCTTTTTTTATGAGAAATTATCATTCTTTTCAAAAGTATAAACAATGCATTATAAAAACTTTATGAAAACTTGCTCAAAAAAAAAAATATAACTTTATGAAAACAAATCATGTTAATGTATAAACAGTGCATTATAAAACTTTATGAAAACTTGCACAAAAAATAAATATAATTTTATGAAAACAAATCATGTTAATTATTGATAAAATAAACATGCTAAATATACACAAGGGTAAATGGACTTCTTTGGAGAATGAATTTGTTTCTTGCTTTCTTTTCTCTAAGAGGACCTTATATTTTTAACCAAAAAAAAAAGTTATATTAGGTGACAAGTGAGTTTTAAAGATTATAGGTTTAATATTACTTTTGGACTCCTGTTTTAGTAAAATCACAAAAAAAAAAAAATTATAAATCTAACTTTATTTTTATATTTGTTATAATTTTGGTCTCAACCCATGTTTTATGCCTTGAAAATCGTGAATTTTGCTCTTCAAAGTGATATTTTGGCTTCATATTTAACATTTGAACAATCAATCACCTTGTTTTTGTGCAAAATAAAAAAAAAAACAATTTTTGAGTAAAAAACATGGCTTGAACCAAAACTGCAACAAATTTAAAAATAGAAGGACAAAAAAGATTGATTTAAAAAAAGGATGTTATTTTTGTGAGTTTGGTAAAATTGATGACCAAAAGTGCAATTAATCCTATATTTTATTTAAATATCTCTCAAATAAGACATGATATCATTCATAAAAGTTGCTTTATTTTATCTAACACCAGCAACCCAACATAAAAAAAAGGAGGACTATACTAGGTATGACAACAGGGTGTGGAAGGTTTTACCTCCAAACATTTTCAACCTACAACTCTCAGGTAACCAGTCTGTAAATCGTCCATCCTTTGTTGCGTAATCACCTTTCTAAATGATCATCTTCTTACACAACACCTTCCAATACAAAGAAAATGGTTCTAGCAGGCTAAAGAAAAGAGTAAATGGTGCTAGTAGGGTGAAGACGTCGACAATTTTACCACAACCGCTGTCGTTTGTTTATTTCCTACTAACGATGATGATTTGTACCATTGAACCGCTATGACATATTTGTACCGACGATGGTCGGAATAGTATTAGCGTGAATTAAATTTGGGTGAAAAACCACAAAATCCATCCCACTCTCCCCATTTTCGTTCGTCATTTAGGGAAATCAAACCCTAAATCAATTCATCACTCTTTATGGTTATCTCTCACCACCATCCTATATTTTGCTTCCGCCATTTTTTGTTCGTAGCCAATCCGTCAAAACCCTCCATTCTCACCTGTTCTTGATCCCTTATAACCCTCCATTCTCACCGCCATCTTTTAGAGCCAACATTTTTGTGAATTGAGATTTGATCTTCACTGAGTTAGGGTTTTGATTTTCCCTGGTATGATTTTCCGCAATCTTTGTGTTTTTTGATTTCTTAACATTTGCATTTGTGAATTTACACATTGCTTTGGTTGAAGATTTAGTGTTGGTGTGAGCTTCACTAACTTTAAAACGTGAATGCTTCGGTCCTCTTCAAAGTTGGAATGAGTGTGTTAGTATCTTCTACTTTTTTTTATGCATGTATTACGTTTTTGTGATTAGCCCTTCTCCATTTAGTGTCTTTTAGAAAGAAATTTTTTTGTTGTTGTCAACCATTAATGTACTCAAATCTTGTTTCATTCTTCATATCTAGGTGAAAATTAATTTCAATCTAGGTCATTTTTTAAATTGATTTTCTTTATTTAAGGTTTGTTGCATTTATTTTTGTTTTTCAACTTATATTGACTTTACTTGTTTCTTTCTTTAATGTTATAATGTATTACCTTACTTTGCTCAAATGAGAAATAAAGGCTTTAAGAGGAAATGAAAATCAGGAAGCCCCTAATATAGTCCTTAATTTTAAAGGTCCACCCATGGTCCTCTCAAAATGACCTTTAATAATAGGGTTCACAAAAAAAGATTGTTTCATGGTCCCACACACACAAAAAAAATTAAGCGCAACAGGGGATATTACTTTTGTGCCCTCCCATATAACACCAAAATCTCTTAGTTCAAAATCATTTTCCTTCCCTCTTTCTCTCTCTTCATCGCCAGATTCTTCTTCTTCTATCTCTTCTTCACCTTCATCAATTGATTACATCTCAATATTCATTATTTTTCCTCTTCATTTCACCATTATAAAACCCAAAATTTGAGAAAGTAATTCATTTACTTTCTTTATCGCTCACTATTCATTGCTCGAATCATCCCTTCTTCTTCTATCTTCAGAGCGAAGAGGTTCGTTTGCATTAGTCGAAGCAATTTCTCCTCTCGTTGGACTGCTCGGAGAAATCTTCATTCTCAGATTCACCTGAATGTCAAGAGAAGGCTTCATACATTTTGATGATTATGGCACATAAAGCTTATGTTGATAGGCAAGCCATGATTGAGGCAGAGATTGTATCGTTGTTGCTTGAGTGAGCTAGAGAGGTAATTGATTTGATTCTCATATCTGTTCTACGTGCTGTAATTTTGTGCTTTAATTTCCAACTCGGTTTCAATTTGATTCAACTATTACTGTGTTGCTGTCATACATGGTCTTCCTCTCCTTGTAGAAAGGACTCTTAGGGTCCATATTATCATCTAATTGCTTCTATTCTTATGCTTATTGAGCTGTTTTTTTTTGGTTGCTGATAAAGCCAATTCTCCCATTTTCCTTGTCATCTCTTGGGGTAGAGAGTTGTAACTACCATAGCTTAAGGTCCATATTTATATTTACGTGTATATTATGTTTTCATGCATACAAATCTATTTCGTTTATGATTTGGTGTTTAACTATTACATTAGCATATATCCAGTATTACTTGAAAAAATAACTACTGTCAATCTGAATTTATCTACAAATCTTACTATGATCTTTACCATCGAAACAATTTGTTGTGAACGCATATAATTTCTTTACAGAAGACATCCATTGAGTTGTCTGTGATTGCATTTTTGAGAATTATGTTCAAGTGTGTTTCCTGTGAATCAAGGAAGCGGGCAACGAGTGAATGAGAAAGACATACATGAAGTAGAGCCAAAAAATGGAAATACTGTGTGAAAGTGAAAAGCACAATGCTACCACTTGAAAAAAGGGGTTGTATTAGTTCTTTCTATATCAAAGTCATGGAAATATGTCGGTTAGTTTTGAATTAATGGTAACTAAGCATATAGTTATTTATGAGGGACATGGTTATTATTGTGCCTTTTTTATTACGAGGTGCTTCTTTCTCATTTTTGACTCATATAAACTACAGATCACATATCACATTCAATCTTCTGGAGTGTGCTATGAGATATGTAGTTTATGTGAGTCAAAAAATGAGAAAGAAGCACCTCGTAATAAAAAAGGCGCAATGATAACAATGTCCCTCATAAATAACTATATACTTCCTGACCATTAATTCAAAATCAACATGCATATTTGCCTTGACTCTGATATATAAAGAACTAATACAAACCATTTTTCAAGTGGTGGCATTGTGCTTTTCACTTTCACACTGTATTTCCATTTTTTAGCTCTGCTTCTTGTATGTCTTTCTCATTCACTATGTGTCCGCTTCCTTGAATCACAAGAGACACACTTGCACATAATTATGAAAAATGCAATCACAAACAACTCAATGGATGTCTTCTATAAAGAAATTATATGCATTCACAACAAAATGTTTTGATGGTAAAGATCATAGTCAAGTATGTAGACAAATCCAAATTGACAATAATTACTTTTTCAAGTAATACTGGATTTATGCTAATGTAATAGTTAAACACAAAATCATAAATAAAATAAATTTGTATGCATGAAAATAGAATATTCACAAAAATATAAATACGGACCCTAAGCTATAGTAGTTACAACTCTCTACCACAAGAGATGATAAGGAAGATGGGAGAATTGACTCTATAAAAAACCCAGCTCAATAAGCACATGAATAGAAGCAATCACATGATAATATGGGCCTTAAGAGTCTTTTCTATAAGGAGAGGAAGACCATGTATGACAACAACATAAGGAATGATGTTAGTCAAAATTTACCAAACATACAAAAGATAAAAAGCCTACTAAGAGAGCTTGACTAGCAATCATGAATCTTATTTCTTGGAACTGTCGTGGGTTGGGACACCCATGAGAAGTCAAGGCCCTTAATTGGCTCTTGTTAACTCACAACCTGGATTTGTTGTACTTAATGGATACTAAGTTCGCTTCTCGTGATCCAATTTACTCAATGTTGAAATCTATTGGTTCCTTAACCAATTGTTTTTTTATTGACTGCAATACTACTAGTGGTGGTAAATCCACTACACATGTAAATCTTTCTAATTTACTTAAAACACAATAATTCATTTGTAAAATTATTCTTCATGTCAAACCTGAAAAAGCATAGAATAAAAATCATTTGTAAATTTTATACTTTCAAACCTCCTATAAATTTGAAAGTAAACAGATAAATAGTTCCACATTGAATCAAAACATATGTAACTAATTGGTTCAAATATTAATACTATGAACATTTCTTTATTTCAAAGCATCAAATCTAGTACATGACCCATTATTTTCCACTTTTTAAATCAAAAACTTTATGCATATAAACTTGAAAAAACTTATTAGACAACAACTTTTCAAACTTAATAGCAAAGGAGGGCAGAAAATCAAATTTGTCGGTAAGTAGTATAAAAAACACAAAAAAGAAAAAACAAAAAAAATGTGTATCTGATAGTGTATCTGTTTGCTTTAATAGTTGTCATAGACAATTTGTTGAGTTGCTTCTGGTACTTAATATAGGTTGTACTTAGAGTTCAAATTTATTTCATTTAAGAGGTCATCCATTTAGGTGTATATAGATGCATAACACATGGCAAAAAAAATTCCGCTGCAGTGTGACGTGTATCTTGTGTGAGATTGTTTGTTTTTTCGTTTTGTTGCGGTGTTCGTTTGGTTTATATTGAAAAATCAACATCAATCAATTACAAATTCAATTAATAATTTCGGCGTCAACGTTATAAATCTAAATGCACGAATATTTCAGTCACTTTAATCTGATCATATTATTTGTAAGTATTTTGTCGTTGTATGCTATTAATTTATATGTTGTGAATTTGCTCACATATTCATCCTTTATATTTTTAGCAATATTAAATATATGATTTATTTTTGTTGATGTAATTTATCAACTTGAATGCATTAATATCGTTTTGTTTTTGTCAAATAATATCATGCTGGTTGGTTAAAAAGAAATATAGGGTGAAGACACGACACCTGACTTGTGTCTAAAGTAAATAAAACCTTGTGGCTCAAACATTAATATGAAATTATCTTATCTTCAACAATCGTTAAGAAATTTCATTACAGTACTTTAAAGTTGCAATTAGTGAGGCTCTAACACAAAACGTGTCTAATTCAAGTATCATTGGGCTTTAGAAATACTAATACTTAAAGGTTAGGTATAATATTGAGTATTTGACAAAATACCATGTAACTTCTTTTTTTTAAGGGGGAGATACCATGTAACTTATTTAAAATTGATTTTAGCCGGTGAAATTATTAAAATTTACAAATTTTCTCTCAAAGATAAATTGATTAATGTTTTAATTCAGATGAAAAGAAACCATTTATCCTTGAAAAGGGGTTTGCATAAGATTTTTTGTACGAGTATTTTTTCGGCTTTCGCGCCGGTTTCCGACCCACTAAAGATGGGCGACTAATCCGGCTCGTGCGTAGAGGCATGCGCACTGGCCAAACGTTGTTCCCCCTGAGAATCGAACCCGGTATCCTTAGGGTACGTCATTGGAATGAGCTCCTTGCCACTGGAGCCCAAACAACTTGATTTATTTTAAGGGTCATGCTAACCGGTGCCCCCGGGGCACTGGTTAAGCATACAAAAAAAGGAATTTATTACCATAAAAGGAAACTTTGTTGACTTATTTATGGATTAATTACACAGTTTTCAATGCAATAATTACTATATAATTTCCCTTTTTAGTATTCTTAACCAGTGCCCCGGGGGCACCGGTTAGCATTTCCCTTATTTTAATTCTAAAATAAAAGGGATAAAATAAAGAAATGTGGAATGAAAGGAGAGTTAAATATTAAACATTAAACATGAGTGGTTCATTTATCTTACTTTTCTTTAATATGATCATAGCATTTACTATATTAACTAGTAACAATTACGATCACCATTCCAAAATATAAACAATGTAGTATTTCCTCTTTTTTTTTTGTCAAGTAGCCTAATGAATAGAGCTCACACAATTAAATTGTGGAGAAGTGGAGTGTCCAGGGTTCGAACCCTGACCCCTGCATATAATATGCAATATCCTACCAACTGAGTTAAGCTCACGGGAATAACAATGTAGTATTTCTAATTAAATATTTACCTTTATAACAAGTAGTAACTATACACATTTTCTTTGTTTCACTATTTTCACCAAGTTCTTTGCATGTGAAATCAATTAATGAATGCAAATCACATGGTTAGTTTCTTTCAATGCTTTAATGTGATGCAAAACTGTTAAATGTGTAACCAAATGTCATGGTTCAATAAATTGGTGTAAATTTGTTTGAATCTTATTCCATATATAAACAAAACTATAAGTGTCACCTCTAAAAGTAGTCTAAATTTGGACTAAATTTTATAATAATTAACAACTTTAGAATAAAAGTAATATCTTATTATGACTTACAAAAAAATACGAGGATTTACCGATGAAGCGTGTCCATATTACAAAAGCCAAAATAATCAAAGTTATAAGAGAAAATTGCTGTTAAAACCGTGTTTTAGTTAATTACTTGTTGTTCTCATGGCAATGACAATTGCAAATGGATGTTATTACTCATTTATTTTAAAACAATATAAATATAAATTAAGGGATGTAATTATAAATTTCTATCAATGCTCTCTAAACTTTCCAATTTTTATATCATTTCCCTTCCACTATAAGTTTGTTTAATCACCAAAACAAACTTTACCTTCTATCCAACGTCATTTTTTTTTCTTTCATTTTTTCTTTAAAAAAAAAAAATTCAACGTCATTTTTCTATTCTTTCATCAAAATTATATTTTGTATCTAGGAAAAATTATGCTTTTAAGTGTTCCAATAGAGGTTTTTTACTTATAACTGCGTTCTTTGCTGCCAACTCTTTGAAATAACTCATGAATTTGAAGACCACTAGCAAAGAGTTGAAGAACGCGTCTAAGGATGAAAAGGTGTTGCATGTTTGTTACATGGAAATTTTGTTTCTCTCTTGAAAATTATTTAGTAAAGAACTAAGAGATTCATTTTGGGAACTATTACCATGCAAGTGGAACATGATATAACTCCTATGTTGAAAACACATCGAAATTTTTTGGAATTTGATTGAAAACACATTATCACGAAACGTGAAGGTTGGTAATTTTATTGGCACGAAAAATACATTTAACCCTTTATTTTATTGAATTGGAAATCCTTTTTTTTGGTAATTAAAAAATAGTATATATTCCAGTTCCAACCTTCCTAATAGTTGGCATTTCTTGGTTTAAAAAAAAAAAAAAGTTAGAAATATTTGTGAAGAAACATTTACGGTATAATAATCACACACACACCCTTTGATACCATTTATACCAATCATTCTTTAACTAATTTATTTGAATCACTTAATGTCAAACCAAATTCGTTAATGTGAGACCAAACTTATGATTCTATAAATTGGAGTCAGTCTTATATATTCCACACAAAACAACTTAAATAAAAAAATAAAGAAGTATGAAGAAGACAACTACAGTTCTTATTTTACTTGTTGTTTTAATGTCATTAGCAATTGCTAGTGATGCTGATAATAAAAACTGCGCTTATTGTTTCATAAACCTTTGTGGCCTCTGCTGGAAAGTGTCTTCTCCACTAAAGCATGCTGCTTATGATGAAACTGCTTATGCCACTGCTGCTTATGATGATGGTGCTCTTTCTCCAACAGCCTCTCCAGGGCATTAACCTAATGTACTGTGTATTGTGTATCTGCAATACTGAATGAATAAAAGTTTGATATTATAAAATTTCATGTTTTGCGTGAGATTTTTTTTTTTAATCTTTGTTTCACCCTCAATGTTATAAAACTTTAATTTAATTGGTAATATATGATTGATTTCATTCTCTTATAATAAAACCAGATATTTATAGTGAAAGGATTAAAGACAATTTTTTAAAGTCAAATATATTTTGTCAAATAAAAAGTTAGACATATTTTAAGATAGAAACATAACTCTCCATAAAAAGTTAGATATATTTAAATTCTCCATATTTCAATGTCGAGAAAATAGAATAAGAAGATAAAGATAAGGTGCTGGCTAGAAGATTTACATCTTATACATATTCCATGACCCTCTTTTTCTCCTTACACTATATTATTATATACCTCCTTCTCACTCCCTTGCACTGTTGCACACATAACTCCTTCCACGTGATTCCTATTTCTCCTAAACACTTTATGTTTTGCGGCCTTCTTGCTGGTTGTGGAGAAGTCATCAGCAGAGAAAATGGTGTTTGGATGTGCGGTTTTTATGAAAGGTTTGGGTTGTTTGGATGTGCGGTTTTTATGAAAGGTTTGGGTTGTTGCAGCGCTTATATTGTAGAAGTGACTAAAAATTGGATTTTTGAAGTGCCAAAATCGGCCACCTCGATTTTGAAGTGTTTTTCAGCCTTTTCATTCGGCAAGAATCGGTGCCCGATTTTTCCAGCAACAAATAAAATAAAAACGTATTTTGAGTTGAGATTTGTTACAATTTTTTTAGGGATATTTTTACTGTAAATATAGACCTTGTATTAGATGTAAACCTTGAGAGAGAGAGAGAGAGAGAGAGAGAGAGAGAAGGGGCAGAAACAAGGGTTTAGAAGCCAACACAAATACTAGGGTTTGTAGAGTTTGCTCTTGGCAACAAACACTAGGGTTGTGATTGATTCACCTTGAAGAAACACTATTAGGATTGAGTCTCTTCATCACGGGAAGCGGTTGAGACTTTGGGTAGAATCAGGTTTGAAACTAATCCTTGTAACCTCTTTTGATATCTCTTTGTAAAGTTACGCATCATTATAGTGGAATGAAGAACTGCTCTCTCCCCCAGACTAGGTCAGTATTGGAACGAATTGGGTAAACAAATTTTCTTGTGTTCTCTCTTTATCTCTCGTTGTTTTCTACTTTTGCTTGTGTTTATAACTGTCACCCACGTTGATTTGGTTGTTTGATTAATTTGCTCCACACATCAAATATTTTATTGGTGTGATTTTCAACGAATTCACAACACCTTATATTGTAGAATTATGGAAGTCTTTGAAGCTTTGAAAATTGCTTGTTCTGGAGGGATTAAATAATTGGAGCTTCACATGGACTCTTTAGCCTTCAGTAGTAGTCTCTACTATTACTTCGACGAAAGGGGGATCACTTGTGGCTTGGAGTCTTTTGTAAAACGTTAGGAAGTTGTTGAGTTTGAATTAGGAGGTCTGAATTCAGCACTCCTACATAGAAGCAAATGCTTATGCAAACTTGTTGGTAAATACGGCCTGTGAAGGTATTTTTTTCATCGATTTTATGGACATTTTCCTGCTCATATTAGTTTGTTAATGTTAGATGATTCTAATGTTTTTTAAAATAAAAGGAGCCAAAAATAAAAGATCAAACAACTTAGTTGTGGTTACTAAACTGTCTTTTTAAACAATCAACATATCATGCGTGATGGACTAAAATTATAGTGTTTTAATAATCATTCTACAATTTAAAAGTTTAAGGATAGTTAAATAACTTTGGCTTTATCAACCAGAAAATTGCGTGTAGATTTGTTTTTAGGACGAAGAGTACTGTATTTACGGGAACGAAAGTAAAAGTTGATATTTTTAGAGAAAAAAACATATCTACCCGTAGATATTTATGTCATATTCAACAACAATAATTATTTTAAAAAAATAATAATATTCCTTCATACTTTATATCTAACGTATGAATTTTGATAACATAAACTAAATAAAGGAAGAAAAATACCATCTAACTAAATAAAGGAAGAAAATGACACTTATTTGTATAGATTTATTTCTTATCTGTCATTAATCAATATATCAACAAGAACAAAATTTTATTGAATGAAGCCTCCTACATATATCAATTGATGTCATGATTTTCTTTCATATATTATAATTTTTTATAAAAACTGATTAATCTTTAGATTTTTTTAATAGTTTTCCCTGTAGTATTTCTATATATTCTTATGCCCGTGGCGGAGCCACATATCACTCGGGGGATGCACATGACTCCCCTGACTTTTAGAAATTACTCATAAAATTCTGATTTTTTTCATTATGAACCACCTCACTTTTTTAATTTGAACCTCCTGACCAACTATCGTAGCTTTGTTGCATTGCTTCGAATTTTTTTTTTCTGACCTTATTTGCAAAAAAAATTTCAAGTCTGACCCCTTTGAAATTTTTTTCCAAAATGATCCACTTTCATTTTTTTTTTTTGTCTTTTTCTTCATTCCCGCCGTTTCAAATGGCAGGATTGAATGTGTGCGTGACACGTGTCCAACCGTCATAGGCGACGTGATTGGACAGTTTTTTTTTTAATTTTTTTTTTCATTCCCGCCGTTTTGACTGGCGGGATTGACTTTT
>Ga0228711_1001580_pt1 | contig 33828 bp, 16 predicted proteins | sample MedpolnodulmetaG_2_FD_177996 | JGI IMG/M metagenome (GOLD analysis project Ga0228711, IMG submission 177996) | Root nodule microbial communities from Medicago polymorpha collected in Santa Monica, California, United States - brown nodules | ecosystem: Host-associated > Plants > Roots > Nodule... | reverse complement strand
TATAATTTAGTACATAAATGTATTATTTAGTACATAAATATATATTATTGAGTATCAAAATATATTTCAGATCAAACACTAAAATACGTTAGATTGCCTACCAGAATATCTCAGATTGTGTTCCAAATTATGTTAGATTGCGTTCTAAAATATTTTCGCAAAACTTGGGGACAAAGAAAGCACTTTTAAATAATGATTAAATTAATTGATTAATTTATCATTTCCAAATAATATTTTTCTAGTGCTTATTTCGTTCACACAATTATGTACCCCCATTGATTAAAGATACACCCCACTATATAATCTTAGGTCAAAAATTGGGGTATGACAAACTTATTCTAAAATAAATTATTATAAAAATATGATACAATATTGAATGATTAAATGAAATATACATACTCAACTAAACTTCATGAATATCATTATATTCACCCACAAATTATTATTTTTGTCTCAATTGAATCAACATTCAACAATACGTAAATAATATTCAGGGCCGGCCCTAGACATATGTTGGGGGGTCCATGCAAATAGGGGACCTAAAAAAAATTATAGGGTAGGGGTGCATATATCAACACTTCTTTTAAATAGAGTATATAGAGGGCCCAACCCTATATAAGACTTCAGCCCAGTAGCCCTTCACCCTTTGAAAATTGGTCTCCTCGCTTACGTTTTTGCTCATTTCCTTAATTCAACATGAGTTAATTCACGCTCAGTATTTTTCAGCATGAGTTAACTCACACTGATACTTTTAAGATCAATTCAATCATTTTTAAGCCGGTTCAATCACTTTTATCATTATAAAACCTATATCATTATATAAATGCAACTTCAGAGTTAACTACACTTTTGTCAGAAGTGGCATTTATATAATGATATAGATTTTATATGTAAAAATTCAAAAGTGGTATATATAGCCTTTTAAAAAAGGGTTTTGCTAGAAGCCACTCATGAAGTTGTCTTTTAACAACTTACACATCAATGTGTGATTTCTACTTTTTAGTTATAACTTTACTAAAAAACACCTTCATGAAAATTAGTTGGTGTCTTTTAACAAATGCTCATAGAATAACTTGCTAAAAGACACCTTCGTAAAATGTGTCTTCTAGCAAAACCCTTTAAAAAATCGCCACCCTCAATATTATTTTCCGGTTCCGTCCCTGAAGATGGTGATTGAAATGTAATTTTAAATTACCTAACGATTGATCAAGTCGAAGGATTCAGAAATATCACCACGCAATCAAATGAATGAAATGTGATTTCACATCTCAACTCCATCCTTACCACTTATCTGACAAATTCCTCATTTCCTCCTAGAGGATCGGATCATCTATTTTCAACATATTCTCATAGCAGACAATTGGTTTGTTAAGATTTGAATTTCCTCCAACAATACCTTGAAGATTTGGAATAGTTGTCCTCCTAAACTTGCCTCGCGATGGCCGGTGTTGTAAGTGTTGCTTGTCTATGAGCTTAGTTTCCCTTATTTTTCCTTTTCTTTTTGTTTACTTTATTTTCCATCATATAAAAAATATATTTGTGTGGGTCCTTATGGGAAAAGCATTTTTTTATTCGTTTAATATATCGATCTAGAACAAAGGATTACATGTTTTTTTTTTCAATACTAGTAAAAAAAATCCATAGGTCCATAATCAAGGCAAAGTTTCTCAGAAAATTGTTGTTCACATACATGCAAGGGCTGAAACACACATGTAAAATACGAAAATACCCTTTGCCAATAAGCTGTCGTTGGTTTTTTAAATTTCTCGGCAGTCAACTGCCGATGACCTGTTCCATCAGCTGAAATAGCCAGCTGCTCTCCCTACTTACTATTTCATCATCAACTTTTCTTCCTCTTCCATCAAAACATCCAAAATCCAATTATTTTTTTTGCAAATCTTGCTCCAAAATCATTGAAGCATCACTCCTATGACGTATCAACACACTTTTGACCTAAAAAAAAAAGGTATTGTTGCTTTTATTGTGTTTATTTTGAGCTGTTTTTGGGTTTTTTACTGTCAGTTTTAGCAAAACACTGACATGGGGTCCTCGGCAGTTAACTACCGAGGCATGGGGCCATCGGCACTTAACTGCATTTTAAATGGCTTACATCCTCCCGCAAATATGAGTGGTATTGCACATGTTGATAAGTGGTTGACTTTTCCGGACATGAGACACATAGTTGCTAATTATTACAATAGGTGTGTGGTCTTGTTGACAAATCATGAAATTGGAAAATCAGAATCTTTTTTCCCACTAAGAGGGCCACCACCGGCTAAGCAAAAAGTCCCATCATGTGTCATGGGTCAATTCCAAATCATTTCGTGCTTATTTTTTTGAAGGATGGTTGTCCACTACCTCCATCATCTACGGAGTGGCACAATCACAAGAATGAAGAGGCAGTAACTTGGGAAGATGAGTATTTGGATCAACATGATTTGTTCTGAAAGCTCATGATTATTGAAAAGGGAGAGAAACCGCCGCCACCATAAAAGGAGTCAAACAAAGCGGAACCTATTTTGTTGGACACTCCCGAAAAAGCAAAGCAACAATTTGAAGTAATTGCGGAAGATGAAGAAAATTCTATTTCACTCGATCTTCCCCAATCACTTGGTGATTAATGAGTGATTTGTTGTAGGTGCTAGTCTTTTTTTTTGGTAGAAACTACACCAACTTATATTTTGGGATTGAAATTGTAACGCCAATTTTTTGTGGCCAATATATAACTAACATTATGTAATTTATATAAATATACGATAATATGACTTTTATGTGGTGAAACTAGTGCATACTTATTTCTTCCTTATTAATGTTTACAAATTTTATATACATTTTTATTGATTATTACGTTTCGTTTAATTTCATCCAAATGTATGATTTTTTTCATAAAGCGTTTGTGAAGTGAAACATGTCTGAGGTTGCAAAAATTGAAGGTCATGTTCGGTACTCCGCTTTTAAAAAGACAATTAAAGTTATGATAACGTCGACCGACTCACTAGATGATTTGAAGGCACAAGTTAACACTTATTTTGAGCATCTTGGTGAAAATCAATATACACGTCACTTATTTGCTCAAATGCCTTGCATAGACCTAGGAGAAGATAGAGATGAACACGCGTGGAAAACGGCAAGCTATTTGCCTTGGCTTATTCGCGACGATAGCGACGTCGGATTTATGTTTCGGAATATGGTGGAAGATAATATATTATATATGCATGTTCGTTTCATCTGTAACTGCGTAGAATGTCAGTAGAGATTTAATTTAACGATATGTAATGTGTTGTAATGTGTTGTTTAATTATGGACACTCTTTAACGTTTTGATGAATTCCAACCATTCATATCGTTTTAACAAAGTGTCGGTTTGATTTAATTATGAACAACTGTAAAAGATAATGTATTTTTCTTCTTTATGACCGAGTATAAATGGTGTACGACTAGAATGGAAATGCTCTGGTTGAATTACAGGTAAAAAATTGGCTGAAAATGCCTTGGTTTAATTATGCAGAACCCACTGTTTGCATAGTTGCTTTCCTCGGCAGTTAACTGCCGATGAAACCGGCGACACTTAACTGCCGAGAAAAAACAAAACCGACGGCAGTTAACTGCTGAAGAATATTTTCGTCTTTTATAGGTGTGTTTCAACTTCATCAAATGTGTGAACAACAATTTTCAGTTTCTCATAGACTTAGGTGGGTCATGGCCCATCCATAAAATTTATTTTTAATAAATATATATACATATATTATAGCATAAAGTTATATTATATTGTGCAAATATTTACCAGAGCAGCCTAGTGGTAAACAAGACTAATTTCACAGATAATGATGTGGTAAACAAGGCTGAATTTAAAGCCTGTAAACTGCAAGGCCAATGGATACTAATATCAGGCAAATTGATACTAATATCAGGCATTTGTTACTCAACTAAATAATGTTTGTTACAGATAAAAAAAAAACTATTTCAACAATGTATAGAAAAATTCTCATCTCTCTTTAACGTAAAAAAAAAAAAAAGTTAGGTTCTTTATTATACAAAATCAAAATAAATTAACTCGATTTTATCTCAATATTACACAATTCATTGATTTTACCATAAGTTAAACCGCTCAAAATCGAGTTGAATTTCAATTTCACTCAATTGGTTTTAACATGAAATTTACACCTAAGACGTAAAATCTGGTGATTTTACATTTTAAAATGAGATTTGACAACATTGGAGTTGTGTTTCATCCAAATATATTGCTGGGTATTAGGGAACCTTAACAAGACGGAGTGTCGGTTGGTAGTCCTTCTTACAACTTCATTTCATTTCATTCTAATATATAATTCAACTTTTAGTTCCATTCAATTAATTAATATAATTGTAACTACAAAGTACAAAATGTTTAACTGTAAACGAACCTTGGTGGCTCAATCTCAGTTTGATACACTGAACCTGAAGATTGCAATCTAACTCTTCACTCTGTAATTGTTCATAAACCATATTCAATGAATGAATGGATTAAAAAAAGTTATATTTTGTTCCTTTAAAATTGGGTATATACGTATATAACGATCAAAGTTGTAGACCAAATAATTACTCAATTAGTCTTCTTAAAAACTCTTTTGCTTGCTTATGCAATTACTGTCCTTGCCTTATCTCCGGGGACAAGTAACTAAAGTATCATGTTATGTTAGGATAGAAAAAACCAATAAATAAATATCACATATGCATGTTTCTTTACTTTTTAAGCTTGACACTAGCTCCCAAGTTACAAAGCTATTTTATGTAATACTTTGCATCAATAGCACACAAAACAACAAAAGCTTATTAAATTAAGTTTAGGTAGAAGCTTAGCTTAGTCCTACAATTATTGGAAAATGTCATGTTCATTCCATCTACCGGTTTTATTCCATAGCACTCAATATTTTATTTGTAAACGTAAGGTATTGTGACAATCAAGCTAAGGAATTTGTAAGGCTTTGGGAGTTAGGATCTACCTTTTTCCACATATTATTTTAACTTTCTAATGAAAACTAAAAAAAATCGGAAGAGGGTTTTAGATATTTTTAAAACAGAAAACTTAGAACAAAAACAAGAAACAATTAAAAGAGTAATCTAGTAATTAAGACAAGGATAAGAGAAGAAGATGAACACCAACTATTTATATGGTTCAGCCTTAAAGACCTACGTCATGGGATAGAGAGCGATACGAATTTACTACAAGGAGTAACCAGATTAAAGTTTGTTGTGAATTTGTAACCCAATTATGCTGCTTTACTTTCTTTTTGTTCTTTTCTCTAGCGCAAAAAAATCGCACCAATAAACTTAAATATGTGGGGAAAGTATCAACAACAATAACCAAAACAATATAAGCAACAACAAACAACTATGTGCAAAGAAAAATCCAAAGAACAAGGATATAAGTAGAGAAACAAACACATCAAGATTTGTTTACTCAGTTTGGTCAAAAAATGACATACAACTAGATGGAGAACAAGCCTTTGATCCCTATGAATGAGTCCTTACAAAGAGATACAAGAATTTAGCTTTCAACAATAAACCCTAATTTCTACTATTTTTCCACTCTCGTATCTTGAACAAGAGAGTTGCAAAAATTACCAAGAAATTGCTCTCAATTCATTGCTCTTCATGAGTAATATGTTAGAACCCGAGCAAATCACCTACTGATTTGTCTAATGTGTAAAACAGTACAATCCTCAACTGTAAAATTGACTAACGGTTGATCTAAATCTCTTAGTGATTTGAAATAGAATGTTCAACCCCATAATTGCTCGAAAAATGTCTTGCAACCTTCTTTCTCCGCGTTGCAATTTTGACAGTACCAAAACCATATTTAACTTTTAAGGCACACACAACAACTCTCCACATTTGCTTCAAATCAATGGTGATGCCAATTTCACCATCAATCACATTGTCGCCCCTCTTCATCCTAGAACTATTCTTCAAGACAATTGTTCAATTTCAAGCATCGTTTGAACCTTGATCTAGGCACCGACCTCCAATTGCATCCAACCACCCTTGATAGTCCCACAAGCTTTCAAGTATGGTCTTTCTCCTTGCGTTCAACTGCACTTTGTAGTCCCACAAACTAGCTTCATCATTGACTCTTCAATCCTCGGAAAGCCTTCCGCCCACTTGAAGAACTAGCATCCAACTACCTTAGGATTTTTAGGCAGCATCACAAGTTTCACCATAACCTTTTCATCCCGTAGAGTGATCGTTTTCATCCTTTTGAAGAAGGAAAAATTCCTTCAGTTACCCTTGAATTTGTAGGTAATCTCACAAGTCGCCAAACCTTATTCAACCCCCAAAATATCTTTCTTCCTCTTAAAGATTTCATTGCCTTCACTAAGAATATAAAACACAATATCTTATAGTCATGTCGCTTTGGTGCCACAATAAGTTGTATTCTTCTAGTTCTGCTAGTGGAAGACTCAAACTCAAGATCAATTTTTTCCACCAAAGTTTTCAAGCAAGTACTTTCGTTATGTTTTCCACCTTGTAACCTACAAAACTTATCGAATTGCTATGAACAAACTCCATATTGTTACTTTCCAACATTTCTAGCTCAATTTCATTCCCTAGAAAACCTTGTTCAGAAAGTCAAATAAACTCATTTTACAATCATTCCCTAACTCAAAATCACATGCCTTAAAATTGTCATGTGAGTCTTGACTAGTTATTGGTGCATGATCAATAATAGTAGAGCCATCTAACATGTATAAACCAATCATTTTGGTACCTCTACCTATTACTTTAGCATTAATAGAAATTTGCATGACCCCATGCTCAATACTAGTTCCATATCCAAACATTCTTATTAATAATAAATTTTGCCTAAGGTCAGGAACATACCTTACACCATGTAAAAGGAGTTATAGTAATAAACATCATAAGACAACCAAACAATACCTTGAACTTTATAAGTCTCGCCATTTCGAAGGTGAACATTTCCACCGTCTTTTAGCTTAGAGTAGTGATATTTGTACAACCATTTGTGACAACTTGTATGACAACTTTCTTTCTCTCTCTTCTTATTGGTCAAAAACAATAGAGAGAGAAAAATGAAGAGAGAGAATAAGATGATAATGTGAGTATAAGAGAGAGAAAAATCATCATTGTCCTTTAACTCTGGATAATCTCTCTTGAAATGACCAGTGTTTTGACAATTCAAAGACTTTAACTTGTCAACACTTATTCACTTTGATTTAGACTATTTGCGTTTACTTTCACCTCTTCCACTTAACACATTCAAGACTCCATCACTGTTATCCACCTTCAAGTCTTCAATTTTGTTAGTTCCTTGGTCCTAAGATATGATGGTTCCTCGTCCAAGGTGATGGTGGCTTCTTTTCCATAAAGCATTGTATCATTGAAATGTTCAAATGATCTAGGTAACAAACACAATAAGAGTAAAGTCTTATCTTTATCCTTAAAGTTCACTTCAATATTCACCAAATCATCAAGAATCTAGTTAAATTATGTCAATTGCTCCACAATATGTTTAGACTCCACCTACCTAAATGAGTAGAGTTATTTCTTCATAAATTGTTTATGAACCAATCACTTGGTCATATACATTGAACATAACTTGGTCCACATGAGCGTCATGCACATCTCCTTTATGAGTTCCCTTAAGACCTTATCTCAGACACAAAACAATAATATTCTTTGTTTTATCTATCATTTGGGACTTCTCCGCTTGTGTTTGGTTTGCTAACATAGCAGGTCCACCCTACAATGCTTCTACACAATTTTCTTGACTCAAAATCATGCATCTTCACCTTCCATGATCCAAAATCATAGCTTTCGGCAAACTTCTCGATATCCCATTTGAAACCTATGGCGTTGATTTTAAAAATTTACTTTTTGCCCTATAGTGAGTGCCAAAGTACATGAACAAACACATCAAGATTTGGTTACCCTGTTCGAACCAACAATTAAAGTGTGTCTGGGAGAGAACAATTGTTTGATCCACTATGAATGAGTATTTACAAAGAGATACAAACAATTAGCTTTCAACAACAAACTGTATTTACTACCTTTTTCTCACTCTCTTTCTTTAAAAAAGATATTTGCAAAAGTTGCTAAGAAATTGCTCACAATTGTTCTCCAAGAGTAATCCTCAATTTCTTTATTTTTATCTCTTAACTCCTCAAAGATAATCACTACCCAAGGTGTTTATAATGTATTTCTCAACTCTAGAATCTCATCTAAAAACACTTAACTCTTACTCTAAAAATTCCCTCCTTTGATCTCACAAGATTACACAACAAATAAGTGAAAAACTACTTAAAGATGGGACAAGACCCGATCAAATCGTCTAGCAATCTGACTGGGGCACAAGCACAACAATTCAATTTTGGATTGTAAAAATCACCTAGCGATTTGGACAGAATGTTCACCTAGCAATCTCGCAATCTCTATTTTTATTTTTTTTTTACAAACAGAGTTTACAAGTAGGGGTGTGCAAAAAAACTGGTTCTCCTGAACTGGCTTACAAAATCAGTGACCCAAACTGAAAAGCCCAATCCAAAATGTATAAAAACTGATCCAGTCCAATATCATTATATCCAAAAAAACTGTATCCCTTTTTAAAAACGGGTTCTCTCTCTCTCTCACACACACACACACGCACACACGCGCGCCCACACACACACACACACACACACACACGTTTTCTTCTTCTTTCTTCATTCTAATTTTCACCATCCTTTTCCTCTTATCTTCTTCTTCTCTCTACATAGATCCAAGCCACTGTTCATCATATTTCTGTTTTCTCAAATTATTCCTCTCTTTACTTTCATTGATCTCTATATTAAAGAATAAAAAAAATTCAGATCTTGAGCTTCAAAATTGGAATTATTCCCCTAATCTACCTAATCCCTTGGATCAACTTCACCAAAACCTCCTCACAGTACTCTTTACACTCCTTTTTTTTCTTCTTCCCTTTTATACCACAAATTCCAATTATGATGATGATGATTATGACAATAATTGAATTGATTTTATTATTTTTATTACTTGAATAGATGCAGGATGGTGGTGAGGAATTACTTAGAGAGCTTGAGAAAGTGAAAGCGGAGGATTTTTTTTTTTTTGACGCATTGTAGTGTAACACCCGTGAAAAATATCGACGGTGTCGTTTTATGAGATTGTTTTTTTCTTGCTGGTGCTTCAGTTCTTCTAGTCTCTTCTCTTGTTAACTCTGATTTAATAATTTGGGCTCATATAAAAAACTGGTTCTGAACCAGTTTTGAATCGAACTGAACCAGATTAACGTAAGTGGTTCTATGAACCGAACCAAACCATAAATCTGGATGCAGTTTGGATTGGTTCATACCAATGCACACCCTTATTTACAAGTTCCTCGCATCCACATACTCAAGTGTTTCCAATGGATACCTTATGTTACTTATGTATACCCTGAATACACATAACATAAGTTCTGATTAGTAAATAAATGTAACTTAGCTCTAAAAAAGTAACAAACTCATATTTCTTTGATCACTGTTATAACCAAGTATTCTCTTTTCAGATTCAATAGTTCTAAACAAAAAATAAATAATTTTTTGCTTATAATAGTGCAATCGGATAGAGTAAATAATTCACTGTAACATGCAAGGCAACATCTCCTTATGATTGAAATTCAAGTGTTGCAACACCTGCTTATATCACATTTATGAGACACTTGTAGATATAGATATAAATATCTTTTTATTTACCAGAACAAATATGTATTGGACCACAACGGAAGACTTGAAGTCGGTTTTATGAGGTTGTGAATCAATTACAATTTCTAAGATAATGTCAGAGCCTTATACAAGAGTTGCTAGGTAACCTGCTATTAGGTTTATGCTATTTGGCCACCCATACACCATTTATATCCACGCTCCAGATGTCGAGTCTTGGGTGTGAGAGTTTGTGAAATCCAACATCAAATAAAAGATGGCTTGATAATACGTTTACAAATGGGATCAATCTTCACATCACAAAATTGACTTCAAGTCTTCGGTTATGTGTACAAGCCATACATTAATTTATGTGTAGTCAATGAGAGTATGAGACCCTATCATTTTCACCACTCATTAACTAATTTGAAGAGACGTCAAACTACTATAAGTCAACCGCTAAACATCTTTTTATTTTTTTTGTCGGGACCCGCTTAATTATTTGAAGTTATAAGAAAAATATCTCTCACCTCTATCGATATTTGTTTATTTCATATTCAAACTCTAACTAGTATTTAATAACTAAAACAATTCATGTTTCTATTTGTTTAACATATCTTTATACATGTGTGACTAACTGATGGGGCTAGTTTCTTGTTGAATTGATAAAATATGTTGCAAAGAGCGTCCAGGTGCTTGAACTTAGAGATGCTTATAAACAGCATACAAAAAACCTTCCATGTTCTTTGTCAGAAAACTGTTGCTTGATGCATATAGATGGAGGGTTTAATGCCACAAACAGGTTTGCCCCTACAAAAGGGGTGACCCTGAATGCCCTCTATCAAATTGACATTAGGTTTCGTTGTACATTCTATCAAATCAAATATACCGCATATAATTTTTACTACCTTGATGTTTTATAATCAAAGAGAAAGAAAAGATAGAAACATTCTATTTTTTTTTTAATTTTATCATTTTTTGTCAATAAAAACAGAAAGAAGACCGCGATAAAATTAAAACTGAACTTAAATGTGATATTAATATAAAAAATTAAGACCCGGTAGTTTATTATATCATGTCTTTCTTATCTTGGTCAACAAACTAGGCCATAATATTTTAATGACCACTCATTAGGTCAATAAAGAAAATAATATAAGTCGAATATGTCTAAACTAATGACATTTAAAAATTATATAGTATTCCCTTAAAAAGAATTATATAGTATACCCTTGTCAAAAAAAGTTATATAGTACAATAAACAATAAAATATTATAAAATAAAATATTTAGAAATTAAATCATAGAGAATATAAGTTGTTATTAAATACCCATATTTTATATTTCTTTTTTTTTTTATCAAAAAAGAAAAAAAGGAATATAAAATACCAATCTTTTTGTTTGAATCTTTGTAACTTGATGTTTTTAGGTTACCATGTTATAGCTATATGAAGTCCACACCATTTTTTTTTTGACAAAAATAAACGATATTCATTCATTCAAGTTGATGGAGTACATCGATACAATACAAATCCAAATTCGCTAAAAACAAAAAGGATGAATCTGTGAACAAACTCACAACATCCATATTAATAGCCTAAAACGGCAAAGTATCTATGCCTACAAATATGACTAATATGACTATATTCAAGTCTCTGGAATACTCATGTCTCCGGATCTTCAACGTTGACGACGCCAAAGTCATTGTCATTAATCGGATATGCACATGCTCAAAGCTAATCTTTCAACCTGAATCATATAAACACCGCACTAAGACGGGAAATAAAAAACAAACCGCACAAAGACGGGAAATCAAAACAAACAGAGTCGTTCAGAGACGACGAAATCACAAAAACAAACGAAAGAAAACAGAAAATATGTGAAATTACTTATTCAATTAGGATAGAAGGAAAAACAACTAGGATGAGTGATTTTTGGGTCAAAATTGACCCTAAATCACCCATCTGACAAGAAAAAGAAGAAGAAAGGGGTGACAACTAGGGTTTGAGAAGGAGAGAGAGAAAGAGAGAGAGAGAGAGAGAGAGAGAGAGAGAGAGAGGGTGAACGTGTTCTCATGAAGTCCACACCATTGTTTAACTGTGTTCAGTCTCCTTCAAAAAAATAAAATTTATTTGAGCACATAACATGTTCTCCCTCCCAACCAATTTATTTCTATATACAAGAGTTAAATATCAAACTTCTTACCACTAATTTAATGGTTCAGATTTCTTACCACTTAGACCGATTGATTGTTGATTTTATAACTTGAAGTTTCATATAATTGAATAAACTAAAATTTTATTTTAAAAGTTGTACAAAGGTAAAAAAAAAATTTGGTAGATAGACGAAATGACAAAGTCATTATAAACTCACACACATTAGTGGAGGTACCGAGGTTCGAACTCCGGTCATGACGTCCGGTCTAACAATTTCGACATTTTTCCCTTTGAGCTAGAAATTGTGGACTACAAAGGTAAATATATATATATCCGTTCAAAATGACTTTTCATAACCAGTTTAGACTAATTTCATACCAGTCTCCTTTCTCTCTAACTTAATTGTTTAATTAAATGGAATGAATTGCTGACAAAAATGTTCATAAGAAATTCAGGAGGGAAAAAACTATTACTAACAATGGAGATACTAATTAAAATTTACAACTGTTTTATACGAGATTTAAATTTTATCTTTTGATGTTATAAAGTCCAACAATCTTTCTCCGAGGTAGGGATATTGCATATTATATACAGGAGTCGGGTTCGAACCCCGGACACTCCATTTTTCCACAATGAAATTGTATGAACTCTAACCATTAGGCTACTTGACAGAAAAAAAAAATCCAACAATCTTTTACTATTGTTTAACAACTCATGGAAGGATTAAATTACTAAATTACTACAATTTCTTTGTTCAATTGATATTTTTTCAATAGTAAGAAAGACTTAGTGGCTATTTGGTTTGGTGGTGGGAGCACAAATACCGCGTCCCAATGCTCCCCCACCGTGATTTTTATGAAAAATAGTGGCCTTAGGCCAAACGTGCGTCTGTGTTTAGTGCACTGCACAAACAAACACAACATTATACGTTTTTTTAACTATATTATTGCTGTAAAATATTTACCAACTCTATCAATGATTAACATCTATAATAAAACTCAAACTTACCACTTTAGTGAGATTTTTTCTCACCACCAAATTTATTCATCCAGAAGACTCAAACTTGAGATATTATTGTATGAACCAAATTTAAAACTTCTATTTAGACCATGTCATATTAGTTAAACGTTTGATCCATACAAAGAGAAAAAAATCAGATATTAGTGTGATTACTACCAAAAAGGGTGTGATAAGGTTTGATAGTGGTGAGTCAAAAAAATCACAAAAATGGACACAAACGACAAAGCATAAATAAAAAACGCACACAAACCCAACCATTCAACCTCTCGTACAGACACAATGAACAAACAGCCTAACTGCAGTACAGTACTTACTATTAGTATCTCAAAGTGCTAGCCTGCTAGATCGCACAACAATGTGTTGCTGTCACCTGTCAGGTTAATTTTGCATCACCTAAGTTCTTTTTTTATTTTTATTTTTAGAATTATTATATCAGGTGTCTATAGTCAGTCTATTATATAGACTAAATACAATTATCTTATTAAATAACAACCCATCTTTAAAAATAAAAAATTATATGGTGTTTTACACAATTTTTTCTTGCTCTGCCATACTTTTCTTTCTCTTTTTTTTCCGGTCAAAATTAGAACTTTGAATTAAATTTTAAAAGCTCTAGTTCTTATTCTCATTTATTGAGAATATATGGTCTACAAATGTATTTATAGGAAGTAGGCTCAACCTCACCTCAAAAAAAGATTATATATGCCCTTTTGCAAAACATTTTGTTAAAGAAGGACAATGTTTTTTTTTTCTTTCTATTTTCTGATGGTAAATATTTCTCAAAAATATGTAGTGTGAATCAAATCCATGTAGGCTCAATTAAATTTGAAGATAGGATTAAAACTTATCCAAAATTCATTGGACCATTTCTTAGATGATCATTTTGAGTTATACTCAACTCTTCTTTTTTTTTTTTAATTCCTTATATGATCATTTTGATTTATTATTATACTCAACTCAAATTTTTTAATAGTAATCCTCAAAGTCAAATCAAAGACACTATTACAGTCAACACTGAATGATCAAATTTTTTTGAAGAAAAATGACCAAATTTTTTAACACGTGCTGTTTTTATTTCACAGCACATTTTATAATACTTGAGCCAAATTATCCACTAACTTTTAGACAAGTACCTCAAGCATCAAAGAAAAGCATGAGTTATGCAATCTCAAGAGCATAAAGTACAAAAGTTGAAAGGTTAAACTAGGCACCTAAAAAGATAAACACCATGTGTACATATATTATTCATCAATTTTAAGTCACTCACGAGATATGACCCTTTCAATTGTCCTATGAACAGCCACATTCAATGGTGATGAAGTGATGAACAATGAAAAAACCATTTTTGATTAATTGACAAATGACTCAAAAAAGATGTGAACAATCATGTCCTTCAAAAAAGAGACCCCACCACACAAGCATACAAACTCATCACGCAATCCAAAAGCCATTCAACTTAGAATCTGCCAAACAAGGGTCCCATTTCACATGGGAATAGGATATGCATGAGAAAAAAGATTCAATAAAAGGACAAATTATTTCATCTATCCAACAATTTTACCCACAATAGGGCCATACATATGGTGGTGTAACCAAATTTTAGAATTCTTATTTATATCACAAGTCTTACATAACAGAATAATCTTAGGTAACAACAAGACTTCACTGAATTAAGAACAAAAACATAGACTAAACAATATTATTATTGGAATAACAAGCTTTTATTATTATAACCCCATATCATACCTAAGGACAAGCATAAAAATAAAATCTAGTTTTTCTAGGACTACTACAGGATTACATGTGAAGAAAATTGCAGTACACCTTTTTGGCCCAAAGGGAAACTTCACATGATATGATATGGGTGGCCAAACTTTGAAAGAAAATAAAAAAGAGTTCATGATAAATAAAAGAGTATGAAGATTCCAGCTGTCAAATTCACTGGTACCATACTGATGAAGAAATATCTGGCTGTTTCTGAAGATGATCCATGATGCCTACTCCATGCATATCTCCCTTGAACTCATAGGATGTCAAATCACAATGTGGGGACCCAAACATTAAATGGAAATTATTGTTGTGATTCTGATTGTGATTGTGATTGTGATTGTGATTGTTCTCAAAGGGAGAATTCAAAGTTTTGAATCGTTGGTCAAATTGACCTTCATCTCTTGCAAACATGTGATGATGATTGTTATTGGACATGTTGGTTTCTTCAAACATGTTTCCTTCCATCACCATTCCTTGACCCCTGAAGTAATTCTCATGCTGCTGCTGCTGAATGCTGCTAGCTTGCGGTAAGATGTGATTTTCCGCGGCAGCTAAGTGGTTGCCAGAAGTTAAATTCATGTTGCCTTGAATGTCTGAATCATAGACAGTCATGAGGCCACCAATCCTTTTCTCACCATCTTCAGAAACTCCCAGTCCAGTTATGTCAATGGAAGGTGGAACCATATTAACAGACTGAGCCATCACAGGTTTCGGTTGAACAAATGATTGAGGATATATGACTGGTTTTACCTCATTAGCATGAAAACTTGGACCACCAAAATCTGATGAAGAAGAGCCTCTATATGGACAACTTAATTGATGAGTGTCCCTAGAAGCCCTGTCTGGAAAACCGATGTGAGCTTGGCTATAAGGACATGTAGAGTGTTGGCAAGTGAAAATTTTAGGATCCATCATGTTAAATTCACCAGAGATCTTCCGCTTCCTCACGAAATCCAAGTTGGTCGCAACCTCTTCCTTCATTGCGAAAGTCTGCTGAAATGGCAGTCTTACACCTCGCATTCTCTCCATCATCCCGATGTTGGATGGATGAAGAAGATTCTCAGGTTTCCGTTCCTCCACATCAAAATTCGGCTCCTCTTCTCCCCCATCGACATCATATTCATTGCCTTCATTGATGCCGAAAGGTCCAGCTGCGACAAATGGGGGGATATAATCAGGATAAAGCTCTCGTGCTAAGGCTTCCTCTTGATTGACGATTGCAAGCCAGGTTGCACTTTCCTTGGCCGTCATTTTATCTTGAAGGCATTTGGACTGCCTCACAAGCTTGCGAATTTTGGCAATGTCGGGAGACATGTGCTTGATGACAGCAGTCAGAACTCCAACCTTCCATGCCTTCTTCAGATCATGAGGTTTCTTATAAGGCGGAGGACCTTGATCTTTCGGTAAACCGATTTGGGGCCACCAGTCTTCCTTCCCTGTTGGCCACCATGGAGGAGGAACACCCTTCTCCAATGGAAACCGCCTCTGAGGGGGATCACAGTGTTGCATGAGTGCAGATAAGAGAGAACCCAAGGTTGTGTCCTGCAGCTCTTGCAAGGTGTGAGGGGTTGGACCAATCGGATTGCCTCCATCATTCTTCCCCGGAATTGCATTGTCTGCTTGGTACTTGGATATGGCAGCAGGACCGTTGCGGTCAAACCTAACCTTATCCTTCCACCATTCGCGGAGATTATCCGATGCCCCGGTCACAGGCTTTCCTTTCTCGGGAATTATCCCGTAAACGAACCCTTGAGCCTTGCAAACCTCCATCATTTTCAGCATGTACTTCAAGATTCCATCTTGAGCCCTTGACATCTTTTTCCTCCTTGCCTGTTCCTGGGATTGCCTTTGCTTGGCCGCATCGGATCCTTCCTTCGGTTTGACTTGCTCCTTTAATCGCTTGAGAAGCACCTTATCCCTCCACATCCTCCTCTCAAGCTCAGCAACATCAATATCATCATCGCTGTAATCTTCGTCAACCATCGCCTCAGGTTCAGTTAGCCGGGCGGTAATATCCCCTTCAACTTGGGGTTGGGGAGCAGAAAACACTTCCAGATCACCAGATAGAGCTATCTCATGATCAAACATCATCATCATTTTCCAAGGAAAAATAACCCCTAAAGGTAGCCAAAAAATCCAAAAATAATAATATGGATTCAACCTACAAACTTCTGATGACACCAACTATCACTATTCACCAGTTCAAGTCAACAAATTCTGCAATTTTGATGACAATTATGAACCTGCAAACACCAATCAAACAGAGAAAAATTAAACACGGTACAAAAATCAAATATTTTCCACATAATAAAGAATTTCCAGATCAGAAAACATAAACTAGTATCTTCAATATATATCCACCAAAAACTCAAAATTTCCAAATTACATTTTTTTTCTTTCTTTCACATCCAACAAAGCTATAAACCTTAATAGAATATCATTAAAAAAACTCAAATTCGCCAATTGCTAATAAAAAATATCAATTGAAAAAGTATTAAAATTTCCCGCTTTTATCCAAAGACAAATAGATCAGGGCAATTACCAATATCAAAAATCAAATTTCACCCATGAATCAAAATATCAAAGTACAAGCAAACATAAGCAAATATACCATAATCTCAGTGATCAGAAAAATATTAATCTTTCAAGGAAAAAATACATTAAATAAAAACAAAAACATGAGTTAAATTGATGAGGAAAATTACAAATCCAATAACTACAACAATTTTAGCAAGCTATGAATAAAAAAACAGCACGAATAAATAAAAACAGAGACTTTAACAGAATAATAGCTTAATGAAAATGAAAACAACAAAAACACAAAAGCTAATGAAGATAAACAGCCAAAAGGGTAAGCAAAAAACTAAAAAAGATAGAATTTTACCTAATGATTCAGAACTGGGTCTTGAAAGTCAAATGAAGAAGAAGAAGAAGAAGAAAATGAAGGATGAAGAAGAAACAGAACAGAACAGAGGAGAGAGAAAATGAAAAAGGGACTTTAGAGTTTAAACATTATCCCGATTTTAATGCATTATGAAAGTGGGGGCTGTCCTAGGTGAATGTGAAGAGGGTGGTGGGTTATTATTGGTGGGGTAAACCCAATTTTGAGGAGAGAAAAAGAAAAGAAAAGAAAAAGCAAGTGGAGTGAGAGAGATATTTTACTACTACTATTATACTCCACTTTGTAATTTGTGATTTTGTGTGTTAGGCTTAAAGAATAGACCCCCTTTATATAACCTTTTTTAGGACAATATAATATTATTAATTTATCCTTTTTTTTGATAAAAATAAAACTTTTTTTATAAAAATCTAATTTGTCTAAATTGAGCCATTAATTTATAGAATCAGTTGATAAATATTGATAAATAAATAATCAGTTGATATTATCCATAAATATTTACTTAAAGATAAGCGCGTCGAATCGCTTTTTTTAACGAAAAGCGCGTGGAGTATTCGGTTTTAATTTTTTACTATATTTTGTTTGTTCGTTCTAGAAGAGTCAAATACCGTTAGGATTTCCGTAAAAGAAAATTAATTTTAATTTATTTAATTTTGTTTAAAATTGGAAAAAAACGAAAAACAAAATCATGTAAATAAATGTTACGGTGTTTTTTCTCAGAAACTTCAATGCTTTTCAGTTTCGTTACAAATGTGTCCTTACGATTAAAGATTGTTCGATAAACTCTATCGATCATGATTAAAATTTCTCTGAAATGTTTGTTTATTCTTGCAGTAGAATTGACACTGACGTATGGACGTAAATGGTCATTGATATAATTGTTACTAATAATAATTTTTCATCTTTCAATTTACAAAAAACTGAAATTCAACGTTGACTATTTTAATATTATATTAGTAACCACATTTTTTTAACATTAAATTAATTTATACATTTAATATTTTCAAGTAAATTCAAATCTTAAATTAATTTGATTTTATGACGATAAATTAATTTTGCTATCTTTTGTTTGTTCGTTCTAGAAGAGTCAAATCGAAATCATGTAAGTAAATGTTTCGGTGTTTTTTTCTCGAAAACTTCAATGCTTTTCAGTTTCGTTATAGATGTGTCCTTTCAGCGATTAAAGATTGTTCGATAACCTCAACCGATCATGATTGAAATTTCTCTGAAATGTTTGCTTATTCTTGCGATAGAATTGACTCCGACTTACTGATGTAAATGGTCATTGATATCATCATTACTAATAATAATTTTTCATCTTTCAATTTAAAAAAAAAATTGAAATTCAACATTGACTAATCTTTTTTTTTTTGTCAGCTAGTCTAGTGGGTAGAATAGAATTCACTTTTTTCATTGTGATTCACCTTTTTCAATATGAATAAGTGAGATGTCTGGGGGTTCGAACCCCGGTTCCTGCATATAATAATGTATGTCTCTGTCAACTAAGTTAGGCTCACGAAGACAATTAATAACCACATTTTTTAATATTATATTAATTTATACATTTAATATTTTAAAGTAAATTCAAATCTGATTTTTTTTTTTGACGATAAATTAATTTTGCTATCTTTTGTTTGTTCTTTCTAGAAGAGTCTAATACCATTAGGATTTCCGTAAAAGAAAATTAATTTTAACTGATATAATTTTGTTTAAAATTGGAAAAACTAAAAACAAAATCATGTAAATAAATGTGACAGTGTTTTTTCTCGAAAACTTCAATGCTTTTCAGTTTCGTTATAGATGTGTCCTTTCGGTGATTAAAGATTGTTCGGTAACCTCAATCGATCATGATTAAAATTTCTCCAAATTGTTTGCTTGTTCTTGCGGTAGAATCTACTATGATGTACCGATGTAAATGGTCATTGATATCATTGTTACTAATAATAATTTTCATCTTTCAATTTAAAAAAAAATGAAATTCAACATTGACTAAGTTAATATTAAATTAGTGACCACATTTTTTCAAATTATATTAATTTATACATTTATTATTTCAAAGCAAATTCAAATCTTAAATTAATTTTTTTGTCAAAAAAATCCTAAATTAATTTTATTTTTTGACGATGAATTAATTTAATCTACATGGCATAGATTGGGTTTATCCTTTTTTTTTTTTTTTTCAACTTCTCTTTGTGTGGGGACACGTCCTCTCTAGTTGAAATTGGATAAAACCAAATTGACCAATTTGTTTATTTGTTCTTTTTACAAAAGACCAATTAATTTATGAAGATAGGCCACACACAAACATACACACGTACTGCAGTTCAAAACGCCAGTAGTAGCAGATTTTTTTTTGATAAGTTGTAGTAGAAAAGGGAAGTGGAAAAGCATTTTTATTTTAATAGAAGACAATAAACTACACAAAAGGATCCAAGTTCATTACTAAAATAAAAAAGGATCCAAGTTTCAATTAGTTCCATATAAAAGCACTTTTACCAATTAATCAGTTCAGCGAAATATGTCAAATGCTGATTTTTCCCGTCAATGGATTATTTCGCTTCTATCTTAAAATGTGGAAGCCTTTGTGATTAAGCATTCGCTTTTTTGATGTATCTTTTTCCTTATTAATGGCGGAAGTTGGGTTCATTCAAATACACCGTTATTGGCAAAAGTTTACCTTTAGATTTCAATTATTGGGTAGATACAGATTTAAAAAATCCATATCTCATTCGTGTTCATAAAAGTGTTTTATCTTAAATTATCTTTATATTTTTTGACAAATAATTTATTTATATTCCATCTTATAGAAGTTTCTATATGATTTGTACAATTTAGTTGCTAGCTAGAAAGACATTGATATGAAGGGAGTATAAGTTTGAATCTAGAATTCTCTATTTCTTACATTTAAGGTGTTTGACTTATTTATTTCTTACATTAGTATATATACAATGTTCTAAAGACATTGACATACGGTTTTTCAAGTTCAATCTGATACATATATCAACACGATTTCTTTTACACTTATCAAATTATTGATACGAAGTTTTCATTGCTACTACTATATCATCAACATATAATTTGATACAATTTACAAAAATAGTAATAATTATATCGTGGGAAATATCGTATGCAATTTTTTTTTTATAAATCCACCTCCTTATAATAAGTATGTAATTAAAAAAAATTCAAAATAATGATTTTCTAGAATACTTTTATGTATTTTTTTTAGAATACTTTTATATATGTAAATGCAAATTAAAGTAATTATTTTATTTTAATTACTATAAAACTCGTAGAACGCACGAGGACGCATAATGGATATGTGTTCGCTTGATTATTTAGAAAAACAATTACAATTTTATTATAGAAGATACGGGGAATAAATTTGTTTATGAAAATTCCAATTTTTTTTAAAAAAAAAAGTTAAACAAAATATATTAAAAAATCAACACAAATTCCTTTAACACAAAGTGTATCAAAGAAAGTTAAAGTATTCCGAAATTACAATGAGACAATCCCCAAGCTACAATAACAAAGTAGCCAAGAAAAAAAAATTACATTGCAACCTCAAAACATAATAAAGGATTTAACCTCTAAACCGAATACTCAAAATCAAAAACAGTATAATAAGATTTAAACCACCAAAAAGCTTGGAGTTTAACGTTTTCCAATAAAGATAGAAGCTCTTCCGATTTATTGTGAAACTGTATCATATTTCGGTCCTTCCAAATTGTAAAAAGTGCTGAAATCCAGACGAGATTTGTCGGAAAAACCTCCAATACCTCCAAACTGAAGAAAATGCTTAAATAAGGAACAAGAGTTGTTGAGATGTCTAACCATCCAGATATTAAAAGGCAAAGTTGTCCTGGGATGGTAATGGGTACGTCATGGGTAGGGTACTGATAAGTCAATAATTTAGTGGTTCTTAAGTGTTTATTTTCATAGAATTTAGTTTGGTTTAGTTAGTTTTTAGAACAATTTTACTTCAAATTTGTTTGTTTTTACTTCAGGATCAAATATGATGAAAGATCAAGTCTTTGAGCAAAAGAATGAATTAAGATGCATGATTGAAGCTTGTTTGAGAAGAAAGCTAAAAAAAGGGAAAGTCTGCCATATTTATGTGCTGATTTGGTGCATATTTATGTGTTGATCTGGTACAATTATATGTTCTGATTTGGTGCAAATTTATGCGCCGAGTTAGTACAAATTTATGCTCCGATTTAGTGCAATTTTATGTTGTTCCTTTAGACTATAAATAGGGCAGCCACCAAACATATTAATCATCTTTTGTTCTTGGAAATTCTATGTGACAATTATTTCCATCAATCAAAGTTCTTATTTTATTGCTTTTTATTATTCTTGCTATTTACTTTCATGTTCTTCTTCTTAATCTCTATGTCTACAATGAACATGAGTGAGTAGACTTCTTTGTCTTGGGATTGTTGGATAAGTCTAATGACCTAATCCTATTCAAACCAAGCCTAGAACCCTAATTTTATGTAACCCTATTTTTCTAATCTAATCTCACCGTTCTTAATTCTTATTTCAAATACTAACCGAAGTATCAAAAGAAGAAGGTTAGTATTGGACATGTGAGATTAGACAAGGTTTTGAAAACATAAGAATAGTCTAGAAAACTTTGAGACCTTAAAGTTTCGCTCTTAATGGGTTTCAATAACGATCAACCATGAGAATATACGTGGTTGCTATTGAAACACACTCATTGATTTCGAGAGAAACCTTGATAGGCCTTAGAGAAACCGGCCTTTAGAATTAGGTCTAACATAAAATTAGTATATAGGTTTCGATTGTGAGAGATTTGTCCTTATGATGAACCAATGATCCCGAGGCTCTTTTTATTATTATTTTCAAATCAATCAAAAATCCCAACTTTTAAAACCCTAATCTTTCAGCTAATCATCGTTAAAAAAAATCAATTTACACAACTCCTTGTTGGAACAATACTTTTTTACTACTTCGGTAAAACCGTGCACTTGCGGATTTTACACATCAGGTACTATAATACTCTCCCCATACACGCGTTTGTAAAAAATGTCTGTATCCGAGCCCGTACCATTGTGGGCAACAACTTTAGTGTCCTTCCCCCATACGATTGAAATAAAAAAAGACAATAAAAAACATCACGATTGAAATAAAACCATGATTCAAAAAATTTCAAATAAATTAAGCAATTTTTATGCTTAGGTTTAGGCTTAAATAGTTAAATAAATTAATTAATTATACACTAAAAATAATTATTTCTCATGTTATATAAATATGTATATGTGGGTTGCGTGGCTGGGTAGTACATTTAAAGTGCCCATACCCAGACCCATGAAAGCAGGGTTTTACCTTACCCATTGCGGGTATTTTTTGCGGGTGCCTATTGGGCTTGGGTCCAATTTCCATCCTTTGTCCATAAAAAGCACAAGAAAAGAACAAATGATCCTGATACTCAACCAATCTGTAAGCCGCCGAACAAAAAGAATCACTATAATCCAAGATATTTCTCCTAAACAGATTCATCGTAGTTGCTAATCTATTCAGGAACAAACGCCAAAAAAATATGCACCTTAAGCGGAATTTGCTTAAGCCATAAAACATGATTGCAACAGTCATCAGTTGCCACATCTGAACTGGTCAAGTGATTATAAGCCCTTTTGACTATGTACCTGTGAGGAGAATGCAACTTTCAAATCCACCTGTCAGACACACCAATCTGCAAAACCACAAGTGAAAGCTGCTTCACACACTCCCTCACCAACCCCTCCTCCCACGCAAACAATTTTCGTCTCCATTTCCACACCTCACTACTAACCTCTTAACCCAAAGAGAACATCGCCGCAACAGTGACACATTTGTTAATAGGCAAGATCAATCAATCTAGCATATCTAACATCTAAAGAAACACCATCCAACCAACGATCCTTCCAGAACAACGGAGAAACCCCACCCTAGTCTAGAAATATTATCCAACAACCACCGATTATCTAACAAACTGCCCCCTCCTAATATAGTTCATGTTTTGCCACCACACTGAACCCCCTCCACCACTAACACATAACATGTTCGAGACAGGTATACAACACTATCACTATAAGAATAGCCTATGAATCACACATAAAAACTATGTAGCATTTGCATAACAGCCAAACCAGTAACAAATATTACTTCTAATATTTATACCTATTTGAAAAGTTGATAACTTTTTATCCATGATTATGAGATGTGGTCATTTGTCTACCCACACAATAGTCTTTACACCTTACAACGATTCCACTACACTGTAAAACTCTTGACTTCAGACACTTTAAGAATGATGTCATTTAGTTTAATGGAGTCTCACAATTAAGTCACACTTAATGTTACATTAACAAACTAATTATTCTAGAGACATTATTATTTTTGAAATAAAACAAAACCAATAAAGAAATGTTTTATTATTATTATTGTTGAAATTAATAAGATCATGCTACATTATTAAAATTTAGACATAAAACCATTGACCTCTAGAGCTTACTCCAAATAGTAATTCCATCTTGAACCCTTGGATGAGATTTTATGAAAATGTGAAAAATAGGATGAAATATTGCCTTTAGAAAAAATGTGAAATATGGCCATCAATAACTGTTGTTGAAAGTATTTTGGTATTTTTACGGTGTTTGGGAGCAAAAATGAAAGTGAGAAGAGTTAGATTCTAGCATTTATTGTTTCATTGATGGCCCAACCCCTATTGAGCCCGATTCAATTTTTCAACATTTAGGTTAAAAATATTTTTTGTTGAGAAAAAATTATTAAAAAAAATATTTTTTTGGATTTTTTTTTTAAAAACTATTTTTTAAAAAATGAAAGAAAAAAATGAATGGGAAGGGGGCCAACTTTAGGTCTCCTTCATATGTGGGGCTTACAAATTTGGGACTAATGAAAAAGGGAGCTCATTTAGGGCCTCTTGAGATGTAGGTTGGTGCTCAAATTTTTAAATCCCCTGAATTGACAACTCTAATTACAAACGAAATTCAATAAAAAATTTCAAAAAGAAAAGAAAGAATGTTATCTTGACAACACAAAGTAAATTCAAAGCAAATTTTTTCAAAAGAAAAAGCAAAGAAAATAAAAAAAGTTGTCAGGAGTAACAAGCTAAACTAATCACGAATGTGTTGTGAGTGGTAAGAGAAGAGAAGGTTTGCTTGTAAATAACTTCATATAGTGAATAGATTCTCTCTTATTCTTATTCCTTTCAACTCCAAGAAAAACAAATATCGTTTGAAGCTAACCACATTATATCAAGACCATAGTTATTCATGATTGATAACATGTTTTGTAATTATGCTTACATGTATATCAAAGTTTTCCTAAAAAAAAATGTATATCAAAGTTGATTTGTTGTGAATGCATTGTTTGGATTGATTGTTGAGTGGAATGTTTGAAATCATACTTTGATTAAACATGTATTTAATCTTTTTGCTTTGATTTATTGATGTTATAGAGTTTGATATTGAACTTGCATTTCATGAATCATACAAACTTAAAATGTTTAAATCAATTTTTTTTTAAATGATTGCAAACCTTGAATGGGTTATGAAATATTGATATTTGAAGTTGTTTAGAATTTTTTTTATAGGACTTTTGTTTGAGGAAAAAAAAATTCTAAGTTTGGGAGAGTTGATAAGTGTCAAGTAAGCATGGAGGGAACCGAGTAAGAGAGTTGTAAGGGAAAAGAATCATGGTGGAGGCATTGGAAGCTTGGAACTTCAAGATTTTGATGCTATTTCATCTTCTACTCATATCTTTGTAGTAGATACCATGCATGGTACCACTATAAGATATCAACTACCATATTATTTCTCAATTCTATTGAAGGAGCATAACCTCAACTTGGGTCTTAGGTCGTTTTAAATGCTAAAGTTTTTCGGGAGAGGTTGATGGATACCATGATTTCATGAAAAAATGTAGAGAGATTTGAAGATTTAAGGTTTGAGGGATTTTGTTTTGAAAGAAAAATGAAAATCGATCAAGCAAGAGTTGAAAGAGTGGAACAAAAGACACAGTCAGAACTTAAATGAAAAGATTGTAGAGGAAAAGGAGATATTATGTCAATTGGATTTGAAAGTAGAAGTGTTAGAATTGTTAGTGGAAGACTTTGAAGTAAAAATAAGGTGGTGATGAGACCATTTCACGTCATCGTTGGATTGCAACAATTTTCATCAATGAGCTAAAGTTAAATATGCAAATTCAAATTTTTTTACTGAATGCTTTGAAAGGAATACAATGGTTAATGATATAGTGAGTATTGACGAAGGAGTGGTTTTAATTTTGCTTTTGTGAAGGAGTTTTGGTATTTGATGAAGAATGAGGTGCGGATTATGTTTGATCAATTTCATGCGAATGAGGTGGTGCCTAAAAGTATGCTTTCTTACTTTGTGGCGTTAATCCCAAAGGTTTCTTCTCCTCTTGCTTTGAAGGACTTCCGGCCTATTTCTTTATTAGGCACGCTTTATAAAATTCTTTCATAGGTTTTGGCAAGAAGACTTGCCGAGGTGATGAATAATCTTATATCACATTCTCAATCGGCTTTTCTTAAATGTCGTAATTTGGTGGATGGAGTGGTGGTTGTTAATGAGATTGTGGATTTGGGGAAGAAATTGAAACGTCAATGCTTAATTTTAAAGGTTGATTTTGAAAAGGCGTATGACTCGGTGGATTGGGGATTCTTGGAGTATTATGATGGTGAGAGTGAGGATGTGTGCTAAATGGGTGGCATGGATGAAGACATGTGTTTTTGGAGGGAGCATGTTCATTCTTGTGAATGGTAACCCGATGGTTGAGATTGATATTCAAAGAGGGTTGAAGCAAGGAGATCCACTAGCTCCGTTTTTATTCCTTTTGGTGGCGGAAGGATTTAGTGGCGTGATGAGGAATGTCGTAAGACGTAATTTGTTTAAGGGGTTCAAAATCAAGAACGATGGAATGGAAATCTCTCATCTCCAATATGCGAATGATACTTTATGCATAGAGGAAGGTTCGGTGGATAACCTTTGGACTCTTAAAGCAATGTTGAGAGGTTTTGATATGACTTCGGGTCTTCAAGTCAATTTCTATAAGAGTTGTTTGATGGGGATTAATGTGTCTTCGGAGTTTATGACTATGTCTTGTGGTTTTTTGAATTGTAGCGAAGGGATGATACCGTTCAAGTATTTGGGGTTGCCGGTGGGAGCGAATCCTTCGAAGCTTGTGACGTGGGAGCCTCTTTTGGAGCATTTATCTCGGAAACTTCATTCTTGGGGGAATAAATATGTGAGTCTTGGGGGTCGTATTGTCCTTCTTAATGCGGTGGTTAATGTGATTCCCATTTTCTATTTATCATTTCTCAAGATGCCGAAGAAGGTTTGGAGGAAGATAGTTAAAATTCAACATGATTTTTTGTGGGGTGGGACGATGGCCGGAAGGAAGCTTTGTTGGATTAAGTGGAAGGTGGTATATCGACCAAGGGGTAAGGGAGGATTAGGGGTTAGAGATATTAGATTGGTAAATTTGAGTTTGTTGGCAAAGTGACGATGGAGATTGATTCAAGGGGAAGAAGGGTTGTGGAAAGAGGTCCTTATTGAGAAATATGGCACTCGGGTGACTAATTTAATGACTGAAGGTGATGGTCCTTGGCCGAGTTCCATGTCTTGATGGTGGAAGGATTTTGTCTTTTTGGAAGAGGGGGGTGGGGGGGTGGGGTGAGGTGGTTTAATGTGGGGGTCATTAGGAAAGTGGGGATCGCTAACTCAACGAGCTTTTGGAAGGATCCGTGGAGGGAGGTGACTCCGTTGCGTCAGAAATATCCAAGACTTTTTGCAATTTCAAATAATAAGGAAGCTTCGGTGGAGGACTATAGACATCTTGATGAGGAAGGAGGGGGATGGGCTTTTGAGTGCTGTCGGCCTCTCTTTGTTTGGGAGGAAGAACTTCGCATTAGTTTGAGGGAGGATGTGGAGGGGCATAGATGGGAGAATTATTCGGATAGATGGGTTTGGATTTTGGAGGAAGACAGATTCTTTTCGGTAAAGTCTTGCTTCGTCAAGTTGGAAAAGTTGTTGATGGGCAAGGTGGAGTGGAGTATAGAAGAGTTGAGAGTTTTTGAGACTATTTGGGAGAGTAAAGCTCCTTTGAAGGTGGTAGCTTTCTCTTGGAAGCTTCCTCTAGACCGAATCCCTACTAGAAGAAATCTCGCGCGACGGAATTGTTTATCTCTGGAAATGTCCTCTTTTCTTACATTGCACTTTTACATCTATGGTTTGGGAAAGAGTTATGAGATGGGTAGATTTCTCCTTTATTACACCTCTGAATTTGTTTGTACATTGGGCATGTTGGAGTAATGAAGGGAGAAATAAGAGCATTCGCAAAGGTTTGTGGATTATTTGACACGCAACTATTTGGGCTATTTGGCAAGTTAGGAATCATGTGATTTTCCGTAATGAGGCGAAACAAGTGGATGATATTGTGTCGGAGATTGTTGTTAATTCTTGGTGTTGGAGTATGTCTCGACTTAAAATGCAAACTTGTTTATATTATGAATGAATTTGGAATCCCCAAAAGTGCCTTTCGAGGAAGTAGTTGGTGGTGGAGCATTTTTGTTTGTTGTTGCTATTTTCGTGGCTGATCCTCACTGTGTGCAGGTGGCTGTTAGGCGTGATTAGCTGCTGGTCTGGGGTTTGGTGCACTGTTTCAGTGTCTCAGGAGGGTGATTTTGTGGCTTGAGTATGCGCAGCTAGGCTTACAAAGGTTCTGTTAGTATGGCATTTATATGGTTGTTAGTAACATTGCTTTCTTTTTCCTTGGATGCATATTTTAGCATCAGAATTTTATTTGGGTCAATTGTGCTAGCCCTTTTTCTTGGGCAAAGTGGTGTGTAGGTGTTCCGTATATATACGTCACCTTTTGTATTTCCTGCATTTATAGTTTTTATCCGTGAGGGGTACGGTTTTTTGTACAACACGAGTGAATAAATTTTAGCTGATTAAAAAAAAGAAGATATAGTGAGTATTGAACTTAATGATAGAAGACTAGTGAGTGTATATGAAGCGAAGGATGAGAAATTTAATCATTTTAAAGAGCACTTCAAAGGAAAATATATGATAAACCGTCATCGAAAAATATAAGGTTTAGAAGGATAAGTTCATATGAGCATAAACAGTTAGTGGCTTCATTTTCTGAAGGTGAGATAAAGAGTACAACGTGGGATTGTGATAATGTCAATAGTTCGAGCCATAATGGTGTTTCATTTAGAATTATAAAGGACTTTTGGGACGATATTATGTTGTTTGAATATCATATTAATGGGTGAATCATGTAAGGAAGCAAAAATTCTTTTATTGTACTCATTCCCATAAAGGACAATCCACAAAAGCTAAATGACTATTGACCCATGTTTTGAGTTTTATTTCTCACATTTACGAATCAAATTTTGCAAGAGTAACTTCTTTCCCCCCACACCATATAATCTGATGTAGTAAATTCGCAAGTGCACCGTTTACCGATAAGGAGTTATGAATTTGATTGACTTTCAATAATGGTTAGATGAGAGTTTAAGTTAAAAAATTTGGATTTTTATTTGAATTAAAATAACAATAATAAAAAGCGCATTGTGATTATTGGTTCGTCATGGTGACAAATCCTTCACAAACTAAATCCTAAACCTAGAACTTTATGTTGGACCTATTTTCTAAAGACAAGTTTCTCTTTGGCCTATCGCATCTCCTTTCGGTTTCAGTGAGTGTGTTTCTCTAGCAACCACGCTTATTCTCATGGTTGATTGCTATTGAAATCCTTGAAGAACGAAACTTTATTGTCTCAAGGTTTGCTAGACTATTCTTATGTTTCGCAATCCTTGTCTAATTTCACTTGTTCCAATATCAAAACTTCTTCTTTCGATGCTTCACTTTGATATTTGTGATTATGAATTAACAAGTCTAACCCTCCGTTGTCGCTTTATGAATTTAATACTTGTTAATTCATTATAAAAATGGTGAAATTAGATTAGAAAATATATTTACATAAAATCAGGGTTCGAGGCTTGATTTGATAGGGATTAGGTCATTAGACTCATCCAACAATCCCAAGACAAAGAAGTCTACTCACTCATGTTCATCGTAGATATAGAGAAGAAGAAGAAAAAAAACATAAAATAAATAACAAGAAAATAAAGATGAACTTTTATTCAAAGAAACAATTGTCACTTATTATTTCCAAGAACAAAAGATGGTTTTACAAACTAGATGGCTTCTCTATTTATAGTCTAACATTGACTTGAGCTCCAAGAATTAAATCACTAAAGCGTTGCACAAGAAACCATGGACTCTAGGTCAGAAATACTAAAATAGAGAAACCATGGACTCTAGGTCAGAAATACTAAAATAAACAGCTTGTCGAAGAAGCAAAAGCAACAAAAGGGTAATATGGGGTGCGCCTATGCTATAGCACCCATAAACCCTAAACCACCCATAAATTGATGATAACTTAAGGAAATAAAGGTTTGACATGAGTAACTAGTCTTAGTGTAGGGTGTCGTTTAAGAACATCTTGGCTGTAGCACCACAAGTAAGAGCTTCTGTAGGTACTTTCCTAATTTTATGAACAGCCTCGGCAAAAATAACACCCATTCCCATATGCAAATGTGGTTCAATGTGACAATGAAATGCCCAAACACCAGGGTTATCTGCCCTAAACCTTAATGCAGTCCAGCCATATGGAAATACAACCACAGTGTTCCTCAAAGGTGCACGTGTCAAATTGAAGCTTTTCGCATCACTTGGTTTGAATTTCCCTTCACCATATCCCAAAACCCAAAAATCATGTCCATGCATATGCCATGGATGAATTTCACTACCATTCCCATGTAACTGGTTTGCATTCTGTAGTATCACATCAACAGTCTCATTCAACCGAAACATGTAAACACCGTTACCAGTTGTTGTATTTGGATTAACTGGATTTTTAAATATGTCATAATCCTTTGGAAATGTCTCTGGTGGTGGATTTCTATCAAATGTATTGTTTAGTTTGTATTTGATTGATCCTAAGTAAGGTGTTGTTGGCAATGTTAATGAAACATTGTTAATAGCCCATTTTGTGAAACTACCTATTTGGTTTTGTGTGTTGAGGAGGAAAATCCTGCGGTGTGGGCGTTTTGGTGGCTGTGGAGTTCCCATTCTGGAAATTATTTGTTTTGTGAATGCTTTGCTATGTTTGGTATCATTCCATAATGGAGTGATTGGTGGTGGTGAGTTTGGGATAATAGAAAAGATAGAGCTTGTTTTGTTAAGGATTGTTGAACCTTGTGGCGTGTTTGGTTTTCTACCTCTAACACCGATTGAGTCAGAGATTGTTTTGTAGTTCAGGATTGTTAGGGCTTGTGGTGTGTTTGGTTTTCTACCTCTAACACCGATTGAAATCCAGTAGTTTTTTGTGGGGTCTTGGTTTGTTTTAATGAGTACTGAGTAGGTTTCGCCTGAGTAGATGTCTATGTCATCAACTGCAAATGGGTGCACGTAGTTTCCATCTGCTTCCACTACAACAAGTTTGTGATTCTACAACATAGACAAATTATGGGGCATTGTTAATTGATGAAAGAATGATCTCATCTATGGTGAAATTCATGATGAAACTAATTAAGGGCCCGGTTGTTATAGTTTTTTTTTTCAAAATAGATTTTTATAGTGTAATATGTTTTTGTTATGATTTTTTTAACAAAGAAATTTTCAAAGAAAACTTCAAATGAAAACTCCGTTTGAATAGTTTATCTTAAAACGTCATTCTAAGTATTTCATCATTTTGTTGGATACAAAATTTTGAAAAAATCTCTAAAAAAAAATAATAATATTTCAAATAGCTTTTCATAAAAATCATTTTTGAAAAATGTCATTTTGAAAAAATATAATTTTTACTATGTAAAATCTCGAACAATGAGTATTTAAGTTAGTAAATATCAAAATCTCTTTTTTATCTTATATTAAATGAGTTTGAAATAACTTATACTATTTTTGACTAAATTTCCAAAAAAGTCTATTTTTAGAAATACAAAGGAAAATCCATATTTTAGAATGTGGATCATCTACATGAAATTTTATTCACAAGACTACTAAGGTTGTCTTTGAAAAAAAAAATTGGATAACCGATAAACTAGTTTTTGGCTCATTATAATAAGGTTTGTCTATTTCTCTTGTCTTAAGAGGATTGGTTCTCTTGTCTTAAGAGGATTGGTGATTATTAATAAAGTTTTTGGCAGTTAAAAAATAAAAAACCGATAAACTAGTTTATAACGGATAATTGATAAATTAATTGGACCAAACTAATGGAGTTTGAATCTTACCAATCCGCTTGTTAGTTCCATATGGTGTTCAAATTAATGGAGGATCGTTTATTACTCAACTTCTTAACTCCTCGACTCCATCCCTATACTAAGTCATCCTTGTATCTTTTAAATTGTTTACATTTATTATGTAGCACAATTGTTGATTTGAATTGAGATCATACAATCGAAGTTTGTAATCTTTGTTTTGGATCCGAGTTACGTAAGATCAAAACACGGGTAATCATGATAAAATAATATAGATCGAGTGAAGTACAAGTACATTTTGACAAGGAGATTTAGACCAACAAAGTTTAAATTTACCTAAATTACTCCGTTCCTTTTTTTTTTTTGTGGTGGTCGGGATTCGAACCCCGAACCTTGCTTATATTATGCATTGTCTCTACCAACTAAGTTAAGCTCACGATGACTCCTCCATTCGTTTTTGGTGAATTAAACTATTAATAATATGTAAATCTCCAGGAAGTGCGAACGATATTTTTTTTTTGTGGACAAAGATGGGTCATAGGCATTGCTAGAAATAGATCAAAAACTTACTGAAATGGCCAAGTTGAGAGAAGCTAATGATGTTGTACTCGCAATCCTTATTCTGTAGGTCTTTTTTGGCTTCACTTGAAGAATCTTTGGTGCACATTCTTCATCACCTTTGAAATTACATTGGGGTACGGTGGTGTTCACAAATTTAGCTGCTAGAGAACAATTGAATTGTCCTCGTCCATTGATGAGCAGTGTCTGAAAAAGTCAATTACCATAGTGTGTGAGTGTGATAGGTTTTTTGAGAGCATAATGTATGATAGGTTAAAAAGTTCTCAAAAATAAAATTAACTATGCGTTTAAAAAACTTTTGGTATATATGAATGATCTAGTGAAATAATTTTATAATGGTTTTCTCTATATTACATTCGAAGAATTGTGTAGTACACCACCAATAGCAACATATACTAACTTGCTAGTGGAATAAAAATTAGTTTGTGGGTATCACATGTAAATTCATTCATGTGACTAATTCTTATTGAGTGTTGCATAGATTATGTACAATTCTTCAATGGTAGTATGTCCCACCTTTTATAATATACTTAGCATAGTATAAGGAGTACTATAATTCTATGTTGAGTTGGGGTAGCATTTGAGTGTCATTGATTTTTGGTGTCATTGATACTATTGTCTTTATCTCTCTTAACCACACATTCTCTTTCATCTAAATAGTTTATTTTAATAATTCATTCATCATTCTCTCTCATCTAAAATGAACCAACAACACCAAAAGTTTATGGCACCCAAGTATTTCCCGTCTAGTTGAGTCCAAAAATAAAGGATTCTATGTACTAAAATTGGTAAATGTGTTCCACCAAAAAAAATTAAAAAAAATTGGTAAATGTCGACTCTTAACCGTTTTAATATTATTGATAATACTTTTTTATCATCGCCAATGGTACTCTTTATTTGTGACATATGCACATTTAATTGTGTTTTCCTTTTATCATACGATGCATTTGATCTCTAAACCCAATAAAATAATTGAAACAACAACTCACACACATGTGACATAAAAAAATATTTATTCAAAAAAAAAATGCGACATACAAATAGGAATAGAAATTTGGGAAATAATAAAAAACTCATCCCCATTCACCCAATGAAAAAACACTAACACCGAAAAAAGAATCATTCTTTTTTTGACAACAAAAAAGAAGAAGCATTCTACATAACAGAAAAGAAAACTCATTTTATATTAGAATGATCATAATTAATAAGTAAACATCCTGTGATAAAAACAAATAACATAATTTTTTTTATAAGTATTTAAAATAAGATTATGTTATATGTTTTTATTATATGGTGTTTGCTTATTAATTTTGGTCATTTCGATTTAGAATAAGTCTTTTTTTTTCTTCTGGTATGTGGAATATGAGTTTTTTTTTTTTTTTTTTTTTTTTTTTTTTTTTTTTGGGTTAGTT
>Ga0228711_1001579_pt1 | contig 33828 bp, 18 predicted proteins | sample MedpolnodulmetaG_2_FD_177996 | JGI IMG/M metagenome (GOLD analysis project Ga0228711, IMG submission 177996) | Root nodule microbial communities from Medicago polymorpha collected in Santa Monica, California, United States - brown nodules | ecosystem: Host-associated > Plants > Roots > Nodule... | reverse complement strand
TAAGTCTCTTTCTTGTGTGATTGAGCAACTTGTAATTTGAGATTACATTTTAGTGGAACTCTCCTTGGAAGTGCAAGGAGGACAGGACTACTTCCGGTTTGTGGAAGGAACCTGTATAATTGTTTGTATTCTTTCTTCTTCTGTTCTTTACATTATCCGCTACACATAGACTCTGAACTCACTCAGACTCTGAACTACTTCAAACTCTGAACCTGAGGACAGTTATCTAGAACGTAAAAGAAGAAGTTTCCAAAAACACAATTCAACCCCCCCTTCTTGTGGTTTTTCTCACCTTCAGAATGTTGGGTGGAAAAACGTATAAAAATGACAGTAATGTGTGCCATGTGTCGTCCTAGGTCAGAGAATTAGTACCTTTGCTTAGAACATGTCCCACTCAGGTTTTCTCCATGTGATTTGAATTTTTTTTTAATCCTGGTACTACTTGATTCTTTCCCTTAACCAACAAAGTGATTTAGCTCATGATGATCTTAATAAACAAAATAAAAATGAAATAAATTAAGAGTAAAGTCATTTTAGCTCAACAGTACAATATATAGTGTGTGTGTGTGTCAATCAAAGAGTTTTGGTGAATGCAAATGTTGATAAAATCGATTAAAGTACAAATTTGTATACTCATTTCCTATGATCAAATCCTTTTATATATAAAATATTATACAATGCCTTCAACTTATGCACAAGTATGGTGTCTATCCCAATTGTTTATTATTATTATTATTACTATTATTATTATTTACCCTTTTGAACATAAAATTTGAAAATTTAATTAATTCTGATGATTAGAAATATGTTTACTTTACACCCTTAATAAATATGCCAAGAGACAAATATAACTTATTGGTCTACTTATAAGGCACTTAATAATAATTCTAAACTTAGGGAGGGTTTTTGTTATTTATAAAACTCATGAAGAGCTAAAAATATTTAATTGTTTTTAGCACATCATATTCTTTATGCACTATAAAGTGATTAAATCATAATCTATTTGTTGCATGCATGTAGAGAGAGAGAAATAGAGAGAGAGAGAGAGATATGACTAAATCTTTCAAGTTTGTGTATGCTATGGTTTTATTAATTTTCCTATTTCTTGTTACAAAGAATGTTGTAGGTGATATATTTTTTCATCCTTTTCAAATTGTATTCCTTATTTGTAGTTTGGAATCCTTTGTCTCATTTTAGTAACATAATTTTATCTTCTTTTTTTTTTTTCCTGTTACAGCTCTATTTGATTGTGAATATGATGAAGATTGCCCAAAAAGTACTCAGAAACGGACGTATAAGTGCGTTGATAAAAAATGTAGGTTCTACTACACAAGGAATATTTGAAAATGTAGGTCCTTCTTCACACAAAAATGAAAAAATGTAGGTTTTTTAAAGTATCTCAATGATAGTATAAGTTCAAGACCCAAGAGAGTACACTTGCGTAATGCAAAGAAGAGTGAGTTCTTGCACTAGCGAAAATATATGTAATATACCTTTTGCTAGAACATTTCATAGATTCCATTTAGGTATTGTGTTGGTACCCAATAATTGTATTTTATTTATTTTATTTTTTAAAATTCCAAGACCTTTCAATTATGTATTTGTACTCTAAGATATTGGTAATAAAATGAAACTAGAATAAGATCCGCTCGTTGCGCAGATGAGATTGTTTTATTTTCGCATAGTATTTTTTGTTTGTCTAGGGTATTTATTTTTAAAACTAAATTGTCCCCTATATACAAGTGTTGAGATTAATTTTTTTGAGGTAACTTGACTTCATTTGCGAGTTGATTTCTCTCAACATACATTTTTTATTGGGAACAACTAGAAATCATTTCTAAGTTTTGCTTTCGTTTATTATTAAACACAAAAACTTATGATACTTAGAACCATAACCTATGTCTCAAACATACCTTTTATACACTACTCTATTGTAGTTTCTTTTTAATTTTATAAAGAAACAAAAAATAGCTATGGGAAAATGGTTGCATGTTTGTATTTGCAGCTATGTAAGTATGAGGCCTAAACATGTTCCAGAATTGGTAATTCAGTGACTTTCAGTCAAAGTGATTAATAAACTTATAGCAAAGGTGAAAATTAATATTAAATATCATATAACACAATTTGACAATTTTTTTTTGGTCAAGACACAATTTGACATATTTACTATAACCATAAACTATATATTGATTTAGAGAACATATAATGCCTTTAGGATTGTTTTTGCCCTATTCGTCTGAACCTCTGCTCGACATATTGTCTTATTATTGCCCCCGAAATGGACTTGACTTTATGTTATACTAGCGAAAAAACGGGCACTCATGTGCTCGTCTTTCCGCTCTTTTTATTACGTTAACGTTTGAAAATTATAAACAGTGTTGTTTTTATGAAATTTTGATTTTGATTAAATATATATATATATATATATATATATATATATATATATATATATATGTATGTATTCATATCGTGTACAAAAATTTTAATATTTAAATTTATTCTTATATATTTGTTATGTGTTATTTGTATTAAAAATTGATGGCATTTTTCGAAAAAGAAAAAGTCAGCCTAAAAAAGTTGAAAAGGATTATTTTCTTTATATATAGTATAGATATCATTAATATTGTTTTGACGGTCGAAGAAATTAGCTAGTGGTGGGAGAGAAAGGGATTTTCTAGGTTGTAACTAGAATGGTGGATTAGTAATTTGAAGTACTTCTGACCAATACTAGAAATTCTCGACTTACCTGCGGATTTTACTACTGAAATTATTCTGCAGGAGTTCCGGAGGATTTTGCTGCGGTTATTATTGCTTGGGGTATGTTTCCTGCGGTTCCTGTCACGGCATGAAAATCCGCAGGTAACGAATACATTTGCTGAGGTTTTTCCTGCGGAAGTGTTTTTCTTTTCCATTTTCGTTCTCTTTCATGAATCTTTGTGTTTGGATGGAGGGTTTAGGAGGGGAACGGAGGGGAGGATTTACTTTTCGTTTTTAAATTACAGACACTATGAAATGTTTTTTAAAAAGCTAACATATTAACGTGATAAACGATCATATAACACTTCAATCACAATTAATTTATTTTAGAAAAACATGTTATATAGTCCGTAGTTTAAAAAAGAAAAGTGAACCCTCCCCTCCATTCCCCTCCTAAACCCTCAATCCAAATACATAGGAAACAATTACCCACAAAGGTATTACCGGGAAACCTAGATCCTTGGCAAAATCCGCAGGAAAACGGTTTCCTGCGGAATTTTCACCTAAAACCACAGGAAAATCGAGAGTTTCAGATGGTGTAATCTTCTGATCTCATTCTAAAGTGTTTCTAAATGTCTAATTTAAAGTTCACTTTTTATTGAAGAATTTTGTTTCTCATGTTGAAATGGATTTTGATCTCTTATTCTTGTTGTTCAATTTTGTAGTGTCGATGAGATGCTTCTGATCGCATTCTAAAATACTTATGATCAATGACAGACCAAAAAATTAATAAGTAGTGAGGGTAGTATCTAAAATAATGAATACATGAACGTTCAAAATATATATATATATATATATAGCTGTTAATTTACACTCACCTAAAAACACTAAGGTGTAAATTAGCAAGCTACATCCACTTGTTTTTACCAAAAAAAACTATCTTTTAATATTTAAAATCTATTTAGCATAAAGACTAATTTGGTAAAAAAAAATATCAAAACATGTCGTGTTATGCTCGGTTACCGGAAAACATTGCATTCACGTGTTGAATTCCTTTATGCTTGAACAAGATGTTGGGTTAAGCCTTAAACGCCATTTTACTGGAAAATATTGCATTCACATAAAGGCTAACCTCTTTATGTTGGGTTAAATTTTATTTTATGTTGGGTTAAACCTTAAACGCTGTTTTCTTTCAGAGTTTTTTTTTTCTTTTTCTTCTTCTGATTTTGCTTAATTGCTTCTCTCAAAAAGTAAAAAACAAGAGATGATCTATCTATATAATTAGTACTCGTAAATTAACAAAAAATACAAAATCAATTAATAGAAGTTATTTACTACTTAATTTACATAATTGAAACATTAACGTAAAAGAAACAAAAAATACAAAGTCAATTATCAATCATTTGTGTGGGTCATTTTGAATGATGAAACTGTGTGTAAATTAGTGAGGTGAGTGTAAACAATTTGATAAAATTAATAAGAATGAGTGTAAATAATCAAGTGGGTATAAGTTGCTACCTTACTACTTAATAATTTTAGGTGGGTGTAGTTTGCTAATTTACACCTTAGTGTTTTTAGGTGGTTGTAAATTAGGTGTGTGTGTGTAACTCAGTTAGTAGGGACAATGAATAATATATGCAAGGTCTGGGGTTCAAACCCTCACCACCACCAATATATATATATATATATATATATATATATATATATATATATATATATATATATATATTGTATTTTACTTATAAATATAGGTCATAGAAGAGTAAGGGACCAAAAACGACAAGCCAAGCAAATGATTAACCATGCATATATGGTAGGAAAAATTAAAATTGAAGTGAGGGTTTTTTGGCTCACGATGTTGGCTACGTGGGTCTGCCCCTACTTATGATTGTTCTGAAGTCCTTCTTCACACTTGGTGTTGTTGAGATTCATGTTTCTTTGGATATTTGTGCATTTGTAATATCATATTGTAAAAAACACTTAAAGAAATCATGTTAGAAAGCAACACATATCAAAATCACTCTGATCTCTTTAATTTAATGAAGTTTGTTATCATTAAAACATAAAAATAATTTTGTGAACCCGCATGGGTTAAACTGGTGGTGTTAGCTTGGGACATTGGAGTATTCTCATATTGAGGTCTCAATTTTGATTCTCCCAGCGTCAATTTCGGTAAATTAGTTTGCCTTCTTCAAGAAACAAGAAGAATTTTGACAAGAAAGTAAAGAACACAATGAGTTTGTTGACTCGGTTCGGTGACAAACATACCTACTCTAAGGGCTACCAAGTCAGGAAGGAAATCCACTAGTGTAGTCCTTATTCAAAAGCTCTCAACAAAGTCCTCGTTTACACTTTATGACCTAGGACCTATCCGTCTAGACTTCAACCTAGGAACTCCTAGATCTGAGATCCCATCTCACTATCCTATGGTCAGTCACAGCCCCTGTGACCTAAACCTAAACACAAACTCAAAGATGAAGTTACATTCAAACAAACAACTAAAACCTTATTTCACAACTTCAGTGTAGTACACAAGAGTATCAAACTCAACACACAATCCTTAACATGTATCACAAACGATACAAGAAAGGCACACAATAAAGGTTCTAAACTTGCATCACAAACAATACAAGAGTAGAGCACATGTAGACTCAAAACCCTAAAAATATAAACTTTTTAGTATGACGGCTTGAATGATCAATTAGGTCTTGAAGTCTCCCTTATATACTGAAGCAGCTTGGGCTAAATATTATTGTTGGGCTTCAGGACAAAGCAGATCGGTTCAGCTAATCTACAAAACAAAAATCAGAAACAAATATGAAAAGCCCTAAAATGTCAGAACATCTTTAGGATCGTCCAAAATTATAACAAATATTTCCTAAAATATAAATACTATTTTAGAAATATTCCACAGCTGATTCTGTAAAGATATGTGCGTCGCTTGGTCAATAAGATAAGAAAATATTGTTTCCTTAAACATTGAAGGGCGCGCGTACAAATAGGCATAAACCCAGGTACACTGAACCGTGCCAGGATGTTGGAACATCGTATCCAACATCTTATAGAGATGGCTAAACTCATGTTGGAACATTGGTTCCAACAACACAAACAAGGATATTTGTTTGAGCAATAATGCAGCCAATACAAATACCCAACATATCGTATATTGATTTTTGAAATTTTTTCGTATCGGTGCAGTATCGTATCTGTATCGTATCTTGTATCAGGGCTTCATAGGTGTAGGGTAAGAGACAAATTACTCAGGAGAAATATATGGTGGGGTAGTGGAATGTTGGGTGCGTGGAGAGTGTTGGGTGAAAAAAATGTACAAAAAGTACAGTGATGTGTGCCATGTGTCGTCCTTGGTTAGAGAATTTGTATCTTTGGTTAGAACACGTCCCTCTCAGGTTTTCTCCTGGTGGTTTGATTTTTTATATTTTTTTTTTATCCTGGTACCACTTGATTCTTTCTCTTAACCCACAAAGTGATTTAGCTCATGATGATCTTAATAATTGAAATAAATTAAGAGTAAAGTTAGCTCAACGGTAAAATATATATTGCGTGCGTCAATCAAATAATTTTGGTAAATGCAAATGTTTATAAAGTCAATTAAAGTACAAAATTGTATACTAATTTCTTGTGATCAAATCATTTTATATATAAAAAAAATTCTAGAATACCTCAACTTATGCATAAGTATGGTGTCTTCCCAATTGTTTATTATTATTATTATTATTATTATTATTATTATTATTTTACCCTTTGAACATCAAAATTATAATTTTAATTAATTCTGGTGATTAGAAATATGTTTACTTTACACTCTTAATAAATATGCCAAGAGACAAACATAACATATTGATCTACTTAAGAGACATTTAGCAATATTTAAATGTTTTTAGCACATCATATGTTTTATGCACTATAAAAAAAGTGATCAAATCATAGAGAGGGAGGGAGGGAGAGAGAGATGGCTAAATCTCTCAAGTTTGTGTATGCTATGATTTTATTTATTTTCCTATTTCTTATTACAAAGAATGTTGATGGTGATATACTTTTTCATCCTTTTCAAATTGTATTCTTTATTTGTAGTTTGGAATCCTTTATCTTGTTTCAGTAACATTATTTTGTCTATTTTTTCCTGTTGCAGCTCTATTTGATTGTAAATATGCTAGAGATTGCCCAAAGAGTACTTTGAAACGGTCGTATAAGTGCATTAATAGAAAATGTTGGCCCTTCGTCACAAAAATGGAAAATGTAGGTCCTTATTCACACACAAAAAAAATGGAAAATGTAGGTTATTTAAAGTATCTCAATGATAGTATGAGTTCTAGATCCAAGAGAGTACACTTACGTCATGTAAGGAAGAATAAGTTCTTGCACTGGCGGAAAAAATATATGTAATATACCTTTTGCTAGAACATTTCATAGATTCCATTTAGTTATTGTGTTAGTATCCAATAATTTTTTATTTTTTTTTAAATTCCAAAATCTTGCAATTATGTGTTTGTACTCTAAGATATTGGTAATAAAATGAAGGAAAATTCTATGGTAAAGTCGTGAAAATGACTTTTCTGATGAAGTTAACGCTATAACATCAAAAGTGTAGTGAGTAACACCCCACTGTTTGTACAGTGGCATCAAAAGTCTAGTCCTCATAGTATCATCAATTCATCAGATTAACAAGACTACACTTAATCTAATTTTATCCTACCTTGTTTTAAGTGTAACACTTAAGACTATCACATAATATCATCAAATATGTTTGCATGTTAAAGATGCCAACGATAAAATAGTACCTGTAAGTCGAAGATGTTGCAAGCATTACTAGATGAATTACTATTGATCATTAATCACTAATCAACAATTTAAAAATGAATCAAACATTAAAATCAAAATTAACTTTTTCAAAAAAATCAGTTTCCTGACTGCACTGTAGAAGCTCCCTAAAATGAAACTATAATAAGACCCGCTCGTTGCGCAGCCGAAATTGTTTTATTTTTGCATAGTATTTTTGGTTTCTCTAGGGTATACTTTTTAAACTAAATTGTCCCCTATGTTCAAGTGTTGAGATTAAATTTTTTAGGTAACTTAACTTCATTTAGGGGTTGACTTCTCTAAAAATTTACTTGTCATTGGGAACAAAGAAATCGTTTCTATGTTTTGTTTTTGGGTAGTGTTAACTTGTGTTCTTAGGGTACATGTTAAGAAACTTAAAAGAAGAAACATTCTCTAAAATTTTGTGCATTTAAATAATTAAAAAGTTAAATATTAAATGCAATGCACACATTTCAATAAGTTTTTTTTCTATATTTAAATCATTAACTTGTGTCTTGAGGGCACAAGTTAACATTTTCCTTTGTTTTTATTTGTTATTAAACATAGGAAAATGCTAACAAGTATCCCAATGTTACTTATTTAAAAGTCAAAAGAATAATTTTTTTCCTGAAACTTGTATATTCAACACATTAAAACCTAAAATAAGAACTTTTTCTACATAATTTATAAATCATTTCCTTTTTTAAATCCATAACAAGTGTCATAAGGGCACTTGTTAGTGTTACCCTTAAACATATTGTGCAAAAACTTATGATACCTAGAACCATAACTTTTGACTCAAACATCTTTTTTATACACTACTCTATTATAGTTTCTTTTTGATTTTATAAAGAAACCAAAAATAGCTATGGCAAAATGGCTCCAGGCTTGTGTTTGCAGCTATGCAAGTATGAGGCCTAAAGATGTTCCAGTATTGGTAATTCAGTAACTTTCAGTCAAAGTGAGTAATAGACTTATAGCAAAGGTTAAAATGAATATTAAAGCATATAACACAATTTGACATATTTACTATAAGTTTTTTTTATCATGTGCAAATTTGGTATTGAAACTTGTATATTTAATATTAAATATAAAACTTTTGAATAAATAATTATTGTTTTTCAAGAAAAAGTTACCACTATTACTTATTTTAACATGTGCAATGTTGCACATGTTAGACAAACTCATTTACTATAACCATAAACTATATATATATTAGATAACATCTAATGCCTTCAAGATTGCTTTTGCCCTATCACTCATCTGAACCTCTACATATTTTCTTATTATGGCACCCGAAATGGACTTGACTTTCTGTTATATGTCACTAACATTGTTTTAACGGTCGAAGAAAGAGCTAGTGGTAGGAGAGAAAGAGATTTTCTAGGGCTGTGTCTGAAATGGTGGATTAGCAAAATAGGATTGGGTCCTGAGTTGTGGAGATGCAAAATAGATCAAAATTGGGTGAATAAAAGATAGGGCATTGAAAGGGATAAGATCAAATGCCTAGTGAAGAGTGATCAACAGTCAAAGACAACGTAGTAAACTTTCAATGCTGAATGGTGAATATACAATATAGAGAAACTTTTTTTTCATAAATAAAGTGGAACGTTTCTTGCATAATTATCTAGGTAAATTCTATGGTACATCCAATATTTTGAGTGTACCGGTACACCAAAATATTAAATTAATAATTAAATTAGTTGTTTTTTGAATAAAAAATAATTATTTTCTATCATTGACAATTATAATAATTAAATCTTATTTACCAAAAACGTCCATGAAATAAATTTTACTTTTTTTGAAATTTTATTGCTCATAATGAAGAATATTGATTATTTTTATGAGAAAATGTTAAAAATTTAATATAATTCTTATAAACAATGAAATTGTGTTTTTTCTCATGAGATGGTGTTTTCTAAAATTAAAATATTGACAAATAACAACTTATTTCATAAAATGATCCTTAATTTATAAATTTATGAAGTAGGAGTATTGGTACATCTCAATTTGTGAGGCGTACCGTAGAAGTTCCCAATTATCTATACTATATATAAAGAAAATGCATGAATTTGAGTTGTCTTTCTTTTTATTTTTAATTTTACCCATCATTTAAATTACTTTATTTAATATGTTATCTTTTTTATAATATTACTTAAATTATTAATTAAAAAAGTTGTTAAATTAGAATAAATTAAATACGAACAACCACACTACAATAAAGAAAATATGAGATATTGGGTTAAATAATATTTATTATTTTAATTATACCTCTAAACAAATTTTTCTTTAATAATGTTATATTGTTGATGTTATTGAAAAAGATAAATTTTTATATTATATTTAGTATATTGTTGGTGTAATTTAAAGAGATAAACATGTTCTTACCATTTGAAATCATAAAATTTATACACACAGTTGTAATCAAAATTTAACTAATTTCGTAAAAAAAGATTGTATGATTTACACGCTAATGTGATATAAGATTTGTGTAACTGATGAAAATACATTTTTTTAACAAATGAAACCATTGCGGCATTGCCTTGCAATTTTCCCAATGAGCTCAAAGGCTTAATAAGGGAACGAAGAACTTAAATCCTAGCTGCGACAGCTAAGAATTTAAGCGAGGTGGCAAAAATAGAGCTACGTGACATGTAAAGTGATGAGGTGTGTGTTGATGAATAATTTGAAAGTCTGTTTTTTTTTTTTTGGGTACATTGGCAAAAACTAAATCGAAAAAAAGAAAAAAAAAAGAAAAAAAACAAAAAAAAAAAAGAGAGAATGACACAACATCACCTTCCAATCCAAGTTCATGAGATCAAGAATGTTAGCAATGACAAATGCATAACAATGGTATTTATTTACAGGCTTAGTTAAAATATCAACAACGCCCTTAGAATCAGAGTAACAAATGATGTAGTCTATGCAATTATTGACGGATGATACATTTGATTTACCAATAAAATAAAATTATTCTTCTATGATATTTGATTAGGGATGGCAAAGCGGACCGGCCCGCCCCATTTAGGCCCGCCCCGTCTAAGCTCGCTAAACACGAGACGAGACGAGTCAAATTTTGTGACCGAGTCCAAAATCTCAACCCACCCCGTTTAGTGGCGGGCTTGCGAGTTGGCGGGCAGGCCCACCAAACAAAAACTTTTTTTAAAATTTTATTTTACGACTTAATTGTTACAAAAAAAAATATGTTGCTTTTATCGTAAAAGAATAGGTAGCAAGTAAATTTGTGAAAAACAAGATAATTATCAAATTGTCGAATTCAACATCATAACTAATAGCAAAATAAGGCAAATGCGCAACATAAAACAAATCATAAAATAAATCCAACAATCAAATTATGAAAAGTCTCAAAATAAATAAACTCAACAACCAAGATAAATCCAAAAGCATAAAATATGTCTCAAAATATATCTAACAACCAAAATAAATCCAAAAAGATAAAATAAGACTCAAAATAACAAATTGAAACACGAGTTAAGCGGGCCACCCCGCCATGCCCCGTGCCCCGCCGGTATTTTAACGAGACGAGCCGAGCCAACTATAAAAAGCGAGTTCAAAACTTCGACTCAGCCCGCCAAAAATAACGGGCCAGCCCGACGGGTCAGACCCGTTTTGTCACCCCTATGTTTGATTGCATCTTTAAACGTGCATGTGATCATAAAATAATTTTTTATTGTAGGAAATCTATATAAAATATGCTATCGGCTATGAAGTCCGGATACATCAAACATTGAGACATACCTGTATCATATACTAATACTACGTAGATACTTAAGGGTACGTACTCGCGAAGTATCAAAATAATTTTTTAAATTTTAAAAAAATATTTTATTAGATACTCATATCTATTAAAAAAAATTTGTAGATGATCGATGGTAATGAGAAAGAAGAGACTCAACAAGTCAACGTTAGATAAAATTTGTTGAATTTTTTAATGATGTATTCGTTGATATCTTAACATAAGAATGAAAATAGAATACAATTTATACGATAATTATACATTTTCTATTTTGTGCACAACTACTATTTTTTGTATATTGCGATATTTACAAGCATATAATTTAATGAAAAACACTAATGCACATTTCTTTCAAATATTTTACATGCCAATTAGTTTTATCGTAAAGATTTTGTTAACATCTCGTAATCGTATTGTATACTAAACTTAAAAAAGTTTTCGTGAGTTTAACTCAGTTAGTAAAGACAATGCATAATATATGCAAGGTTCAGGGTTCAAACCCCGGCCAAAAAAAAAGAATACTAAACTTAAAAAAAAATATTGTGTATATGTGTTTCATAGGTTAGTGGTGACCATAAGAAGAGGGTTGTGGCTTTATCTTCGAATGGTAAAGGATGATTCATTAAGTGGGTGAACTTAATTGATCAATGAAATTTAATTAAGGTTAAATCAAACTTCAGTTTAGCTTTTTTTTAAGAACCTCAATTCAGCTTAAGTGGTTAATTTTTTTATTGCAACTCGCAAAGTATCAAACAGGAAATCCAAAGAACTTAACTATTATGTGCGCCAAACCAAGTAAATCTTATTAAAAAAAATAAATAAAAAGATACAAAAACTAAGACAAACTCCAAAACCAGTACATGGAAAAATTACCAGATGAAGAGTCCTCCAAGTGGTTAATCTATAGCTATAATTTACGTACAAAAAATGTAAAAGGTAATTGAGAATTGGTTAATCTCTCAAAGTAGCAAAGGACTAGGTTCTAATGTATTTATGATAGGTCTGCAAGTGCACGATTCTACCAAATAGTAAAAACTATCGATCTCACATGGAGTTTAAGTGATTTTCAATTTAATTTTTAGTTTAGGTTGGCTCAAAGAGAATAGTTTTATAAAGAGGGATGTTTAATTGATTAAAATTTAGGAATTAGAAAGTATCTCAGGATTGTGGTTATAACAATAATGATAAATCATTGGCATTGCCAATCTATTTCTTTATTTCTCTATTTGGTATTTTATTTTTCCTTTTAGAATACATCAATGTATCTCAAAACAAAAATCAAACATATTCTTATGGTTGATCATCGTTGAGACTTTTTTTTTTATAAGGCAAAAGAAAGCAATAAAATTTAAGAGAGGGCTTGAACCCTTATACAGCCATAGAACAGAAATTACATAAGAAAGAGAAACAAGTAGTAGCCACAAATGACCAACTATCAAAAGAGAACCTAAGCTAGAGTTTGAATCCCAATTGTGTTTGTACTACTAGCTTGTTGCAACCTATTCCTCTTTTACCTGCTGAAACCCTTTTACACAGGAGCAAAAGAAGACATTCCCTAGACAACTAAGGTTTTAAAAATTTTGGTTTTGAAATACCCTTTGAGTGCAACTTTATTGTCTCAAAACTCTCAAAATTATTCTCATGTTTTGATTATTTTGTTTAACCTCATTTGATCTAATATCAAAATTCACCTTTATTTGTAAAATATGATTAAATAACAATATCAAACTTCACCTCTCGTACTTCGTTTGATATTTGATATAAAATTTAATAATAATGAGATTAGAATATAAATTCATATAAAATAGAGTCTATACTTGGGTTTGATTAGAATTCCATCATTAGATTATTCGAACGATCTTAAGACTAGGAAAGTCTACTCACACATGATCATAGTAGACAAAAGCTTAAAAGATGAAGACATAAAGATAAATGACATAAAAGTAAATTGTTGGAAATGTAAAGAACATAAAATAAAAGACAAAAAAAGTAAACAAAATGCAAGTAAAGAACAAAAGCTTAAGAAAAATGCAGAAAATTGATTTCGAGTTACAAGCCATAAACCAGCAAATTCCAAGGTTTGGAACCATTATTTTGGTACTGCAACGGACGCACGGGTCATGCTCAACTTCCTGGCCTGCCCAGGAAAATCCTACAATCCATGCACGAGTCAGGTTAGATTTTCTGACTTTTAAAAATTCTTCATTTTCTTCATTATTTGATCCTCAGAATAAAAACCAACACTTTATAGTAAAATAGCTTTAAATTAAAAACTAAAATCCCACAAATTTTATTTAATTCAAAGACTAAAACACTCTAAATTAAAAATTATCGATCTACCAAAATGTGGTGAAATAGGTCTTACAACACCATCCCCAACAACATGCACGTTCACTCTACTGGAGGAGATCCACATGGGTATATGCATTTTTTTAAAAGGAAGGTATATATGCATTTGTTGTGAATGTGTTAGCCAAATATAAACTTTTAAAAAAGAAAATGAATATTTTTTTTTATAAATATACATTAATCAAGATCTTCAATTTAAAAGGATCTTGCTTGTCATTATTAGAGCCGGTTCAAGGGTAAATCTACCAAGACAATTGTCTCAGTCATTCCAAAATATTTAAAAAGATTACTTGATAAAAAGGCGGGTATTCTACTAAAATTAATAAAATAATATCTAAAATTAATAATCTCCTAACAAAAATTAAATTTGTTTATTTTATTACCAAATAGAAAAAGAAATATTAAATGAAATTATTTTTGTTGATAACTTTGAGGTAAGTAAAATTGTTCTCAATTTCAAATTCTTTTGAACAATTCATCTTTTGATTGAGCTCATTAATTATTTAAATCCAATTGCCTAATTTTTTTTCCGAGTAAAGTCCATTTACTTAGTTAATACTATAAAATGAAATTGATTACATTAGTAAATAAATTATTTTTTGTAATAAATTGAGCTATGAGATAATGACAAGGGACCAAAATGTTTCTTCCTTAAAAAAATTATATTCTTTGATTCTCTTTCTTCATTCCCAAGCAAACCCTAAAATCAACCCTTCCAATTATTATTCATCCAAATTAAGAACATTTCATCATCACAATGTTCAATTCAATTCTTCTTCTCATTGCTATTGTCCCTGCATTGATGTGTAACGTTGTGAATTCAATGCGGTTTGATCTTAAATCTGGTAATCCCAAATGTATCGTTGAGGAAATCAAGAGCAATGCAATGACCGTTGGTAATTACTCCGTGGTTAATCCCAATGAAGGTTATCCGATTCCTGATTCTCACAAGCTAACTGTCAGGGTATGCTTATAAATTATGATGATCTATGAAACACGGACACATACAGACACCAGACACGACCGAAAGTAATTTAAGAAAATGACATAATTGAATGTAATCATATGTGTCGGTGTTGTGTCTGACACGTCTCAAATACTGACACGTGTCGGACACCAGACAGGCCTTCAATAAGAAGTGTTAGTGTTACAGAAATGAAGATTTCAATCACAAAACTTTAGTTTTTTGTTGGAAGCATTTTAATTTCAAATTTGGAAACTTTAATTCCACCATTTTGATTCTGAAAGTGCAACTTGCTGTCACGTTGGTTCTTGAATATATTGAAACTCCAAACTCATTTACAAGTGTCTTATATATTAGTCAATTTGGTCCTCAAATATGTTTTAGATAGTCATTTTAGTTCTCGAATGTGTTTTTCGTTGATCAATTAACTCCATAAAATTACTAATAAAAGAGGTATTAGGGGATGTGTTTGCAATTTTAATACATTTAAGAACTATAGTGATAGTGTCTCACATTTAGGACTAAAATGAATATGTGCCATTTTTATTGATCAATGTTATTATATTATGAATTAACCCCAAAAAATGTGCCCTTTTATGGAAGTCTTAAGGTAGAAAATGTATGAGAACAAGAACAATTCAATGTCTAATGGATTAGCTATTATCTTATTGTTATAAGGTTTTTGTTAATTTGTGTTCATTTGGATTTGTACTTTTGAATTTTCTGAATATCAAATGAGGCAAGTACTTAACTGGACCCGTACTTGAAAATTGTTCAAAAACGTCGGTGACGACAGAGGTGCGACCTTGAAGTAGAAATTTACTGTCCTCTTCGCCCTCGTGACTAAGAAGGCGACTTTATCATTGCCGATTTGTCAAAAACAAAGTAAAATATATCAGTTGAGTTTTGAGGCACATATATTTATTTTCTTTTGTTGTTTCCAAATTGACATCAACCATGGTGCTTTCTAAAACGTTGCAATAAGGACGACAGTGAACTTCTACTTCCGGAGATTGGAGTCGGTTATCTTTGGAGTTTCAGACAGTTTTCAAGTACTTGTCTGCAGTGGTCCATTGTCAAATTTCTCATCAAATGACTCATTTTATATTCGTTTTGTATAATGTGTCTGGTTACCAGCTTCGTTCACCTTATGGGAACAAACACCACTTTGGTGAACGTGTGGCTTCTGGTAATTTCGCATTTACTACAGCTGAAGCTGGTGACTACACAGCTTGTTTTTCTGTGGCGGATCAGAAACCCACGATAACTGTGACCATTGATTTTGAGTGGAGAACTGGGGTGGCTGCCAAGGACTGGTATAAGATTGCAAAAAAAGATCAGATTGACGTAAGTCTTAGTAGAATAGTACTGTAATGTTTGTTGACATAGCATCGAGATGTGCATGATTGTTATCAATAGCAGAGGAATTTGGTGTCTTAAGAATTCACCACAATTTCATCTGTGATATCGTGACTGATAGGATAAGATCACATGATTACCTTATCTTATGCTGCTGGCTTATCAAACGTCAACTAAGACATAATATGATAGTTTATCATATCACGTATCTCTTATCCTGACCATCAAATGAGACCTAAAAGTGATTTACATTTTGCATTTTCTAAACTGAATGTGTGATAATGCATGTAATGCTACTGTCATTTCCGTCTGTCATTGTTATTTTAAAATTGCTTGAAAGTTTCTTGGTTAATGAAGTTGATAAATAGGAACAAGTAAACTGATTCTATAGTTTAAACGAACTTTTTTTCACATTTGTTATAGAGATTTCCTGATTTACAAATTTAATTATTTGATCATGTTTGTTTCCTAAAGTTATGTTTTTTTCAACCTTAGGTAATGGAATCTGAATTACAGAGGTTGCATGACACTGTCATATTCATCCACGACGAGATGTTTTATCTTCGCGGAAGGTATAAATGTTATGACATCATTTGATCTTCTGGCAGCAATGTTTACAGTGTCATTCAAAATTTCTTCTATACTGTACTCAACCTTTTTGAATGACTTGTACTTACATTATTCTATTTTATGTTTTCAATTTTTTTCTCAAAGTTTGACCTCACGCTATGCACCCATTGGAGAAAATTTTTGACTCATTCTAATGAGTTTTTGTTATATTTTGATTTCCTTAATACAGGGAGGAAGAGATGCAAGATCTTAACAGAGAAACTGATAAAAGGATGTTTACCTTCATTTTCTGTTCAATCATTATTTGCTTGTCTGTTGCTGGTTTGCAACTGTGGCATTTGAAAATATTCTTTGAGAGGAAGAAGCTCCTCTAAGACCCTTCACACAAATTGTATCCACTTGGTTAGCTTGGATAGACACTTTTGATGACAGATTCTTCCTAATGTATCCAAATTATTGAGGTTATATTTCTCTTTAATGATGTATATTGATGATTAGAAATGGGAAATTATTTTTGGGTATGAAAGTTTTGATGGCATCTTTTGATTTTTTCGTGTATCTTTGAAATTTGTAGAAGTCGTACATGTCACATGAAATAAGAAAAAATAGTTTAGACAAAAAAATCTATAATATGTTGTAATCACGAGTATTTTTCTTTCGTAAATTGTGATCATTATAATTATACAGTGATGAACAATCATCGATGGATCTTCTTTACAGATATTTTACATGTATTGAGTTCAACTTTGTATTCTTTGCCACTTAAGGGAAGCCAGATGATTCTTGTATTTCTTTCTAAAACTACCATTTTCGTAGTCTTGGCTTTGAAGAAAATCACATTCACTGCAGAAAAAACGGTATGAGTCGTCTTGAATGATTTGATCTGTTCAGAACGTCATCAATTTTTCAACATTGACACTGCAACAAAAATATTAAGCAATAAACATTAAATATCATATGTATAAACATTGTCACTATAAGGTAAAACAATTTTTTGGTACCTCAAGTTTGTTGTATGTGTGCTTTGAACCATGACAGCATGTCTTGCATAATATACTCTGGCAACTAACATTTTCCTATGAAAAAAATACTTTCAGATAAATGTTATGCGCTTTCTTCGCACAATTGCAGCTCATTAAGCTAACCAAACTATTGTCAAGAAAAAAGTTAACCAAACCAATCCACCTAAGTACTCCACTAACTCGTCAATCGTCATATACTCATTTATTGTATCGTAATCCACCTAACTACCCCACTAACTCGTTTTAAAATTAAAATCAACAAAACTAATCATTTTCTTAAGAACTATGTACAACTCAAATAACGTGCTTATAATAATACAGAGGGAGTATATCAAGCAGTAAAAGTATTTCTACCGTACATTACCAAAGACTTTATTTGCGATGATGCTACTCTCCATTATGATGTCATTAAACTTATATATTGTATGAGCAGAGGAAAAGTGGAGAGGAGAACTTGTAGTAACTGATAAAACATAAAAACATGGAAAAATGAATAGGAGTGATTTACATACCTCGGACTGATACTGCCATAGATATAAAAGTCATACTGGTATCAGGAAGCTACTCGCCAATACTGCTGTCTCAGTTTTATAATTGTTGCAGCCAAAACATCATTTTATCATTTATAATTGCTGCAACCAAAACTTCATTTTATCTTTTCAAGTAAATTCTCCAAAGATCGTAAAATCGGACGATTCCACGCTTAAAGTTGCGATTTCACTTGTGATCTTATCAGAAAACGATTACGCATATGATCTGGCTCGTTCTAGGGGGATAGGATCGTAAAATCACAGATTTTGATAATATTGCCGATAGATGTGCACATTGCTTTTTGTCTCTTTTTTACATTGATGCTAGCAGAGATTCCTGTAGTGAGTGAATGGAATATTTGAATTATTGAACATGTGGAAAGCCTTAATGATCAATATAAAGACCCTTGTGTACTAGTCATTTCTGTATCATCTGCAGATCTTATTTTATAACTATTAGCTTTCCTCTCTAAATTCAAATAAGATTTTAGAAAGAAAAAAATGAAACATGTGCAGACCCTAGGTAATTTACCATAAATGCGTACAGGTGAGTGTGTTGGGTATTGGATGAGACTATGCCATATTAGAAATATAAGATGTTCATTCATTGAGCCCTGCTTTACAACTGAAATCCTTAAATATGGCTCAAGGAACTGGAATTAGCAGCATGAAACAATTTTCATACGGACCTGCAGTGTAGAAATACCAATTTGTTAGAAACAAATTCATGCAAAGGATACATGATCATGTTCAGGCAGTTAGCTATACATGACTACTTATCTCATCAAAATTATCAAATAAAAACCTATTAGAAGCAGCATATATGAAGCTAGAAGTGTCAGACATATGATTATAAGATATGACATCATCTTGTTTTGATGCGTGTAGGAAAAGGAAGGGAAACTGAATTCAAATAAAAGTTTTTTTGACCAAAAATAACTTATATTATTTTATTCATCACTCTAGTAGTAATACAAGATGGAATCAAATCAAAGACTTGGTGACAAGCATACAACTTTGACACCCAAGCTAAACTATGGGCGACATAATTAGCATGTCTTCGTACAAAATTTATATTAAAGTTTGGATAATATTAACAAGGCTCTACAATTAGCCCTGATATTGCCAAATTCAGATTGGTTATTAGATCTATCAACAATGCTGTCTACCACTAGCTTACAATCTAGCTCAAATAAAAGTTAACTTACCAAAGAATTTTACTCAAATAGCGAATAGAACATTATTATGTTTTCCAATCATTGGATACCTAACAGTCACTCTTCATCTGATTTTACGTTAATGGCATATCTAGAACTATATTTGCTGGGGCATAATACATCTGTACAGGCATCATACAAAAAATAATGCCGTAGAAAATCTGAAAAGAAAAAGAAACGGGAGATTAGTATCAAGTTCCAATGTGGTAACAGGGATGTGACTTGAAAGCTTGTAAGAAAACACATTAATACTTAACAGAACAATATATGAGTGTCACAGAAGTATTTACTTAAAAGGAATGATCAAAGAACCATATATAATATATCCAGTTAAAAAGGCATTTGGAAATCACTTAAAATCAGAATAATAACTTTATAACAAAAAAGTTAACAAAACACCAGATTTTTTAACTAGGGGAACAGCAAAGTATTTTCCCGACACTGATTTGATTTGACCTAAAAGCCATCCATGAAGGGAGACGGAGGAAAAATTGGAAGCAAAAGAGGAAATGCAGATGCAGGAAATTTACCTGCAATTGATTTGACGTTTAATATAAATATCAACAGTATGTAGCAGCATTGCCATTGATGTAGGATAAACCTAAAGAAAGCAGACACAGCTTAGCTTGTCAGGAGAGAAAAGAAAAGCACCCTACAATGTGATTCTTGAACCTACAATGTGATTCTTGAATGAGCATTATAGGGTCACATGAATATGCAAGAGGGCCAAAGGATATAGATACCGTTATGATGTTATCAGCAGAAATTGGAAGAGCAGTTGTCACATGATTTAATACCACCATCAAGTTCATAATTGTATTTGCAGTGAATACAATATCTAAAACTAGGGTGTACAACTGTTTAGGTCCTTCCTTGAGAATGCTCTCAAGGGGGCTATTTATAGCCTTTTTTGGGCTTGGTTTTCCGTGACTTAGGCCCCAATTAACTTGGGCCCTAAGTCACGTTCAGAGTGTCCTAGGTGTTTCTAGAAGCCTTCTGAGGTGGCGCCCTAAGAAGGACGCGCCTAGGGCTGTTCTGGCCCTTCTGGAGGGCGTTGTGCCCTTAATTACACATTGATGGTCCACAGTTCCACAAGCACGAGTCTTGGGACAAGGCAAAGTGATTTATTATGAAGTTGATGGTCCAATAATATTGTTCATATATACAATGCGTCACCACTGACGTCCATTTTCAAAACCAACTATTAAATTATCCAAAAGAAGTGCAACACTGAAAAATGTACCAAACCAGGCGAAAGGAAATGGATTTATTATATACTCCTCTTCTAAATAACTAAAACATTAGGCCATGGCAAGTAAAAAACACAGAAACAAGTAAGGTGAAAATGGAAGATGCAAGAGAATAAGTTGTTTGTTGCCAGGTAATCCAAAGAAGCAAAGAAAGGCATCCAAATTTATATCGCAATAAACATAAACTTTTCAAGTTCAAACAAGAATCATGAAAATAAAAACAAACATGTAGCAGCATGAAAAACTTTTTGAATTTGTCTCACTTATTAATAAGTATCCAAGCACTCGCAGAACCCTCCGTTAAAAGCTAGCTAACAAGGGGGAAGAACCAAGCCACTTAAATACTCCACTGAACATCACATACTACTCGATGGGGGATTTGGGCACCCTATATTACCCAAGTCCCTACCACAGCTTTGCTCTAGAGAGCTGACGTCCCAGAAGTTGCACACTGCGATGCTTTACTCTGCCTTTCCAGTCAGCCCCTCTGTAGGTAGCCTTTTTCGAGCCACCAACAACCAGCTTTGATACCAATTCATGAAGTGATGATGAGTATCCAAGCATGGGAACCCTCCCATAAAAGCTAGCTATCAAAGAGAAAGAACCAAGCCACTTAAATACTCCACCAGACATCCCATGCTACTTGGTGTGGAATTTAAGGACCCATAATACTCAAATTCCTATCACTTATGCTCCTTATCGAATCATATTTGCATATCATTTTACTAATAATTCAGTATAAAGAAGATACATACCTATGTACAATGACGTCGTCGTAATCAGTTTGTGTCTCTCTTCTCTTTCCAATCTGCATGAAAAGATTAACCAAGATTCAGTTTAAGTCAAAGAAAAATACTCAAAACATGATGTGATTATGCTTCACCTTTGGGTATCAACAATATAGACTTTCATAAATGGGACAAATCCAAGCAGTAGCAATAAAACTGACTAGCTCTAATGAAATTGCCTCTTAGCTTTTTGAGTGCAACGTCCTAAAGTTGTGTCTGGTGTCATTCCCATATCAATCATTTCATTATACAACTGCAAGGCTATCTCCGAGTGCCCTCTGTTCAACAAACCCTCCGTGTGCCCGCTGTTCAACAAGCCCTTAATTATAACTGTGTATGTAATGACATCAGGTTTGATCCCTCTTTCTTTCATATCCATAAAGAGCTCAAGGGCCTCTGGCAAGCAATTCAGCTTACAATAACCATTAATCATAATTGTGTAAGTTACAGCATCAGGTGTAAATCCTGTCTGGATGAACAAATTAAACAAAGTGTGAGCACCTTCCATATTCCCCGTACAGCACAATGCAGTAAATATTTTAGAATACATTACTTTGCTAGGTTTCATATTCATCGTCAACATTTTTCCTAGCAACATAACAGCTTGCTTAAGTTCATGGGATTTTTCAATAAGGTCAGCTTCACAATAACCGTTAACCATGGCAGTATAGATTTCAACACTTATTTCAACACTTTCACCTTTCAGCCAATTAAAAAATGCCCTGGCTTCTTCAACCTTGCCTGCTGAACACAAACCTTCAATGATAATCTTATGTGTAGTAGAGTTCGGCTCAACACCTTGACTCTGCATATAATTTAAAAGGTCCATTGCCTCAAAGTCACTACGATTTCTAAAAAAACCGGCGGCTAGTACATTAAAAGCAACAACATCGGGTTTAAATCCTCTTTCCTCCATTTCTTTAAATAAACTCTGGGCTTCGTCGGGTTTACCCTGAAGAAAGTATCCATTGATAAGGGTTGTGTAGTGTTTCATATCTACATCGATTTGCATAGATTTCAACTCATCCAGCATGCCTACTGCATCATCCACCTTACCCAATTTACACAAAGCATCAAATACAATATTGTAAGCTTTCCTGTCAAGAAACAAGCCCGATTCCTTGAATTCTTCAAACATATCTACCACTTCCGAAGCCCTTCCCATCTCATCCAAGCAATGGAGGATGCAACTAAGAATCACACAATTTGTCTTTATACCCTGTGAAATCATGCTCTTATATATGGCTAAAGCTTTATCAAAATTGCGACTGTTACAATAACCATGGACCAATGCACAATAAACATACACATCAGGAACAAGTCCTTGATTTTTCATCTCGAAAAACACACTCTCTGCTTCATCTAACTTCATTTCATTACAAAACCCACGAATAATCGCGGTGTAGGCATATTTATCTACATAGACATTCCTCATTCTGCAATCTTGGAGCACCACATATCCCGAACCCGACATGTTATTTTTGCACAACCCCTCAATAAAAGTTACATAGCAATAAGAATCATGATCCACCCCAGCTTCCTTCATTTCATCAATCACACGAACCACGTTTTCCAAATCACCCTTCTTACATAGCGCCTTAATGACAATGGTATAGGTGAAACAGTTGAAGATCAAACCAAAACTCTTGAATTGCTCGAATAAACGCAATGCCATATCGACTTTATCATGTTTAACCAACCGGTTGATAAGAAAGTTAAAAGAACGTATATTTGGAAAAATCACAACATTCTTCCTAGTTTGTAACAAGAAATCAATAGCTTCATCAAACATGTTACGACTAACACAAGCTTTAACAAACCCATTAAAAGCTTTAAACAAGTAATGATCTTCATTCACATCATCAACACTTTCAAACAATGAATCAAACAAATCATTGATTTTAAAACACGGGTCTTTCTTAGAATGATCAATGATATCAAGAAACAAAGAATCCAACTTTCTAATGCAATCCCAATAACACAGTATCTTAATTATTGAAGCATAGGTTTGAATATTCTGAGAAAACCCACGTTGGTTTTTGAGTTCAGTGAAGTAAGAGAATGCCAGTGAAGGATTGTTTTGATAAAGGTAAAGTTTTTGGAGGATTTTGAAGGTGTTAGGGTCAAAAGATGAGATTTTTGAGGGTTTTGTGAAATGGGTTTCTGAGGAAGAGTGTGCAAGTGCTGTGGATGATGAAAATTTGAGGGTTTTGTGAATGGTTTTGGATTTGAAGAGAGGAAGAAGAATGAGAGAAGGGAAATTGAAAAGACGAAACAACATACCAAGCCGGTGGTGCTGTGATGAATGCGTGCGGCGGAGGTGAGGTGGCGGCGGAGTATGACGGCGAGGTTAGAACGTGACAAACATTTTCGATTATGCTGTTGTTTGTGTTTCAAACACACAATTTAGATTAATTGTTATGTTTTATGAAAACAAAATTAGTTTTACGTTTGAAACCTCAACCAAATATTGGTGAAGAAGAAGGGGGTGTTTTTTGAGAGGAAGAAAGGAGGGTTACTTTTGTCTTTTCATATGGGTATGGAGTGCAAAATGGTCATTTTGGGTGGATTTTGCTGAGTCATCGAGTCATTTGTCTAGTCAGCTTGTGCCACGTCATTGTCATGTCACATAGGTAATTAAATGAGATTATGACCAAAATTAAATGGTTAATATTTTGCATTGGTTGTTTGGAATTATTAGTAAGTTCAAACATGAAAAATCAAATGACCCATGTTTAAGCCAAAAAAATGTGTTATTTGAAAACCCATAGATCCATAGAAAAAATAATTATTGACACGAAAACCAATGCAATAGAGAAATAAAGTAAAAATATAACGCGAATATTTTTTTGGGTTGCATGAGAAAAAATAAGACAAAAAAGAAGAAAGAATGATGAAAATAAAGACTAAACACAAGAGTATGAAACTCCCATGACACCTGCAAGAAGGACTAATTGAAGCTAAATTGGATGATTGCTGAGAACCACTAAGTTATTGGTAGCTCTAGCACCAAGTTTAGCAAGAACGTCTGCACTAATACCACCTTCTCGAAAAGTATGATGAAGTCGCACAGTCCAATCCTTGACAAAGAATTGACGAATTATCTCAATCTCGTTTCCATAATGGTCATATCTAACATCTCCCATTTGGACCAAACAAATGGTTTGAAGGGAATCTATAACATTAATACGAGAGAGAAAGTAATCACAAAATGGTTGTACAACTATCATTTTTCAATAAAAATAAATAAATTGTTATAGACTTTTGAGTGTAAAAGAAGTCAAATTTTACTTTAAATCATTGTTGTAACTTGTAAGTCATCCATATTGATTACTTTCATCTCTTTCTCAAGTCTCTCACTCAATTTAGGTTTCAGTTCTATTAGGTAGTCAATGATTATTGATTGTCGGATTGAGATCATACAATTCATAGTTTAAAGTCGATAATTTTAGTTTTTAAAAAAATTAAAATAAACTTTTTCTTTATAACTTAAATGGTTAGAGGTTGTGTGGTTGCGTTGAAGTGAAAATAATAATCAGATGAAAGAATTGTAACTTTTCTTAAAATTTATTTTTGCAATTATTATATACCTTTCTCAAGTTTAAACTTGAAAAACATTGATTTGTTACGTAATCTTCTCTTCTCTTGTAAAGAATGTTCTAAATACATTTAGTATGATAAATGTTCTTTAGCAAAGGTATCTGGTGTATAATGTAATTTGTGTATGCTTAAAGTAAAGAGAAGAGTTAAAGAGTGAGTATTTCTCCATCATATATGCAAATTTTAACAAATGACTCCATCATATATTCAAATTTTAACAAAGGAATTACAAACTTGTGAGAATTCCACCTCTACACATTCTATATATGTGCACCACATTGCTATGTACTTCCATCTTCGTTTCCTTCTTTTAGCATTTCACATCCATTTCACTCCATTTTTGCAATCATTCCACCCCATTTTCGTAGACATGCTTTCTCCCATTTCAAAAGTAAAAACATCCATAAACCCTCATTTTCATTCATGTTTTTTTCTTCTTGTGATTTTGAGTTCCATTAATGCAATTTTATACGCCATTTTATCGATTGTGTGATTGTGTTGATTTTGCGTTGAACTTTAAGTATGATTTTTTTCCTGCAATTTTTGCATTTTCTAAAATTGAGTTCACGCAAAACTCAGTTCAAGTACATTTCTGAATCAAGTAAATTTACGCAAATTCAGTTCATATGTGTTTAATATTTATGTAAACTCAGTTCATCCACATATGTAGATTCTTATTTTATAGATCTTAGAGCACCCACAATGATAGTTCCTTAACAAGGACTCCTTAAATGGACCCCACGTGACACATCACTTATTTATAATTTTTTAATAAAAGTACCTATTAAGGACTCAATGACTCCAATGACACTTTACATCATTAAACAAAAATAAAATACTTATTACTCCTTTTTACAAGTGGGACCAAGTAGTACACATTTTATTACTTCTTTATGCAAGTGGGACCAAGTAGTACACATTTTATTACTTTTTTAAACGTGGGACCCGTTAGTTACCCGGAAGAGAGATGGTCCTTATATAGTTGCTCGTTCCTTAACGGGGACTCATTTTTTCTTCCTCCAATGATCCTTAACGGGGAGTGGTCCTTGTTAAGTAAGGACCTCATTGAAGATGCTCTTACATAGACTCATTTCGTGCACGTTCACACAAACTTGGTTCAAGTACATTTACATAAACTCAGTTAAGTACATTTACACAATCTGAGTTCAAAGTACACCATTATAGGTTTCTAGATCTTACTCAAATTTAGATCAAATAAGTACATTACATAAACTGGATTCAACTACGCCTACAGCCCTACACAAACTTTACACAAACTCAATTCAAGTATGCTTACACAAACTCAATTTAAGTATGTTTACGCAAACCAAGTTCAGGTACAACATGCACATTATAGATTTTGCCAAAATCATTTTTCTTTCGATAATATATTTGAGTTTAACAGATATGCTATGTCTGTGTAAATTAACTTTACACATACATCCCATATGAATCAATTACTTTTCCACGGCATACCATTAAAATAGTGTATTTTTTTAGTGAACCTGAATTTATCAGTGGTTTGTGAAACTTTATAGTATATCTACCTCGCCTCACCTCCCAAAACACTTCAATGCTCTTCCTTTGCAAACTATAGCCTTCACACTTTATTGATAAATAAATCTGCAAAAAAATTCCATATTAAATAATTTATAGACAACTCATAACTAATTTGTTGGGGAAATCAAAATCTACTTGATATCCATGATAGAGTAATCAAGGAACATAAATCAGACGCAAAAAAAAAAAATTTCCTTGGTTAAATTTATGTACGGTTACTCTCTTTTTTTACAGAATAAAATCTGCGTTCTTGCAATGATTGAGGCATATGCAGTTCATATCGTGCATTTAGAAATCCGTTTACATCACCAAAATAATAGACAGATAGGCAACAATTAGCTTTGCAAAAATAAATCTTAACAAAACTAATCAATGACATTTAGAATGGTGTGATAGGCGAATCATATCGTTATAGTCTTATAGAGTTGCTTGCATAGAAGCATGTTGATTTTCGCTTCTGCACCTGAAACTGTAAGCATGGTTCGGACACACGGTTTTCATACACTAACACGTATCGTAAAGTAAAATATTTATATTAATGGGAATAAAAGGGGAGAGAAAGCAAGATAAAGTTACATTAGCGCCCATCAAAATCATTTCCATTGTAGATACGGGAGGAATTTGGACAAGTCAAAGATTTGTTACTTGCACTACAAGCTTTCAAGCTTCTTGTGCCATTAATACCTGCCATGATGCTGCCATCAGAATAACATAAACTTTGTATTGTAAAGACGGAAGCACCAAGTAAATGCAAGAAAACTAATGATAATTTCAATGATAATGTTGGGAGCAAAAACTTGGAGGAACCCCAAAAACACTAAAACACGCTGCAAGAACACACACAGCGCTGCAACAACAGACGTGCACTACAGAAAAGCTGCCTGGCCGCAACAGCTCAGCACTGCAGCAACAAATGCTCAAATCGCCAGGCAGAAGCAGCACAGAACACTCCAGTCTGATCAGCAGCACTGCAAAAACCAACAGCTACCCTCCCGCCAAAACAGGTGGACCTCCCTACCTCTTCAAACAATCGATCGGATCCTAGCACTGCTACTTTATTTTGCTACTTTAAATTGCAACAACCATAAATTTCTCAAGTTCAAATCAAATACTCATGTTATATAAAGAAGATGCATACCTACATACACTGACATTCTAGTAGTCGATCTGTTATCGTCTTCCCTTTCAAATCTGTACAAGAAACAAACACAGTCTTTCGTGAAATAATCCAAAAAAATGTTTCTGTATGAAGTCTTAGCAAAATAATCCAAAGCACGTTGATTATACTATATCTCTAGGTATCAAACTGATAGAATTTCAAACTTGTTAGGGCAACTCCTAACACCAACAGTCAAAACTGACTTGGGATAACTCGAGGCACTATCATGCTTCTGTACATGCTTTGATCAACTGCCACGCCATTTTCATATTTTGTCAACTTTAGGTGAGTGGCTGCTAGTGTCCTCTTATGACTAGCATTGTTCAAGCCAAACTTCTTTACTATGTTCTTTGCATACTTACTTTGAGAAATAAATATAGTGTCTTCCATCTACTTGACTTGAAGACCAAGAAAGTAAGTTAATTCTCCCACAAGACTCATCTCAAATTCAGACTGCATCTGATGGACAAAATGTTGGACCATCTGGTTCGACATCCCACCAAACACAATGTCATCAACGTAGATTTGTGCTATGATAAGTCTCCATTTCCCCTCCTTAACAAATAAAGTCTTGTTTGTTCCTCCTTTTCTTTATCCTTGATTGACTAGGAATTCTGTAAGTCTTTCGTACCATGCCCTGGGAGCTTGCTTCAAACCATACATAGCTTTCTTCAGTTTGTACACATGATTAGGAAAGCTAGGATCAGTAAATCCTTTAGGTTGTTCAACATAGACCTCTTCATGTAAGTATCCATTTAGGAAAGCACTTTTCACATCCATCTGAAACAGCTTGAACTTCAGAATACAAGTCACTCCCAAAAGTAATCTTATGGATTCTAACCTAGCAACAGGAGCAAAAGTTTCATCAAAGTCTAACCCTTCTACCTGAGTGTACCCTTGAGCAACAAGTCTTGCTTTGTTTCTGGTAACTGTTCCATTTTCATCTGACTTGTTCTTGTAGATCCATTTTGTTCCAATAACATTTGTGCCATCTGGTCTAGGAGCTAGATCACATACCTCACTTCTTTTGAACTGATTAAGTTCCTCTTGCATAGCCTCAATCCAGAATTCATCAGTGAGGGCTTCCTTCACATTTTTAGGTCCAAACTTGGACACAAAGTAGGAATTAGAGACAACTTCATTTGATCTTCTGGTTCTGACTCCTTTATCAAGATCACCAATGATGAGATCTTAAGGATAATTTTTCTGCACTCTGGTCGATGGCCCTTTATTTATTTCAACATTGTCTTGCTCAACTTCACCTATATCAGATTCAGATTCCATAACATTCTCAGGTATCTGCTTTTCCTGTGCAGATGTTTTAGAATATGCTTCAACACCTGGTACCACTTCAGTGACTTTGTCTTGAGCTAAATTATCTATGACTACATAAATGGACTCCATCACAACCTGGGTTCTGGAATTGTATACTTTATAAGCTCTGTTGTTAGTAGAGTACCCCAGAAAAATCCCCTCATCACTTTTTGGATTCATTTTCCTCCTATAGTCTCTATCTGCCAAGATGTAACACTTGCTACCAAAAACATGGAAATACTTCACAATTGATGAGTAAAACCGCAAGTGCATGGTTCTACCGAAGTAGTAAAAATAGAGTATCGTTTCGACAGGGAGTTATGAATTTAATTAACTTTTAACAATGATTAGAATGAAAGTTTTTAAAAGTTAAAAGGTTTGGTTTTTGTTTTGAAAGAAAATAACAATAATAATAAAGAAGTGCCTTGCGATTATTGGTTCATCATAATAATAAACCCTAAACCTAAACTTTATATTCGACCTGCTTTCTAAAGACAAGTTTCTCTTAAGCGTATCAAAGCTTCTTTCGAAGTGCAGTGAGTGTGTTCCTCTAGCAACCACGCCTATTCTCATGGTTCATTGCTATTAGAATCCTTGAAGAACGAAACTTTATATGTCTCAAGGTTTGCTAGACTATTCTCATGTTTCGCAACCCTTGTCTAAATTCACGTGTTCCAATATCAAAGCTCGGCTGTCGCTTTATGAATTGATATTTGAGATGATGAATTAACAAATACTAACCCTCCGATGTCGCTTTATGAGTTTGGTATTTGTTAATTCATTATAAAAACGGTGAATTAGATTAGAAAGTAGATTTATATAAAATTAGGGTTTATGGCTTGGTTTGATTAGGATTATGTCATTAGACTTATCCAACAATCCCAAGACAAGAAGAGTCTACTCACTAATGTTCCTTGTAGACATAGAAGAGAAGAAGAAGAAGAAGAACATAAAATAAAGGTGAACTTTTATTCGAAGAAACAATTGTCACTTATTATTTACAAGAACAAAAGATGATTTGTTGTGATAGCTAACTACTATATTTATAGTGTACAATGACTTAAGCCCTAAGAAATATAACATTAGAATGTTCCACAAGAAACCACGGGCTTTTAGGTCAGAAGTAAACTAATAGGTAGCTTGTCCGAGAAGCAGAAAAGCAGCAAAAGGTGTTCTGGGAGGTGGCACGGCCGTGTGGCTGGTGGCACGGGCCGTGCCAAGCTTCTGACTTGGGGGACGTCATAGTTTTGTACCGGATCTTTGTATTTTCATCCTGAATCAGCTCTAAACCCTTTTATTTTGCTCCAAGACTTAACCTTTAGAATATTTGTTCCTGAAATATAATAATTTGCAATTGAAGTAAAATAATTCTAAAAAGGAAATAATATTAAATAAAACGAAATCAAATCTAAATAAAATGGACTCAAATAATATATTAAAAACACTAATTTATCGACTCATCAGCAGTGGGCTTTCTTCCTTTCCACAACTCATACAGAATAGTTGTAGTACCAGCTCTTAGTGTGACCCTATTGTGAACATGACAAGCAGTATTCATAGCTTCAACCCATAAATGATAAGGTAAATGTTTAGCATGAAGCATAACTCTGGCTGATTCTTGCAATGTTCTGTTCTTCCTTTCCACAACACGATTTTGTTGAGGTGTTATAGGTGATGAGAATTCATGTTCAATACCTTCAGAAGTGCATATATCATCAAATTTAGAGTTTTCAAACTCAGTTCCATGATCACTCCTGGTCCTTACAATTCCTCTATGATTCTCTCTTTGAAGTTGAACACACAAAGATCCTTGAATGCCTCAAAGGTATCTGCTTTTTCTCTAATGAAGTTCACCCAAGTAAACCTAGAAAAATCATCAACAACAACCAGAACATATCTCTTCCCTCCACTGCTAGACACTTGCATAGGCCTTATTAAATCCATGCTGACTTATGGATGAGACATCAGAGTTTGTTTACCTGCCTGACATTCTCCACAAATACTGCCTTCAACAATGTTTAACTTAGGTATACCTCTAATAGCTTCTACTGAAATAGCTTTCTTCATTCCTTGAAGATTCAGATGACCCAGTTTTTGATGCCACAGTTTTACTTCTTCATTTTTACTCAACATACATGAAGACAGGAGAGCCTTTTCTTGAGATACCATAAGTAGCATATGGTCTAATCAAGCATGGGAATTTACACTAGTCCCCTTCATACTCACTTTTCCTTTCTCATCTATGATCTGACATTCTGATTTGTTGAAATTTACACTCAAACCTTGATCACATAGTTGACTTATGCTGATCAAATTTGCAGTCAGACCTTTAACCAAAAGCACATTGTCAAGTCTTGGTAATCCTTCACTGACAAGATTTCCAACACCCACTATCTTCCCTTTTGCTCCATCACCAAAAGTAACATAACTAGTAGCATATGGTCTAATCATTTCAAGAAATTTATTCTCCCTTGCCATGTGTCTAGAGCACCCACTATCAAAGTACCAGTCTTTACTAGAAGAATCTCTTAAAGATGTATGAGCTATTAATCCTACACATTTTGGTCTCCACTCCTTCTTAACATTACTAGCTACTGGTTTATGTAACTTGGGTTGGTACAGCATAGGATATCCATACAACTTATAGCAAAAAGGTTTTATGTGACCCTTTTTGTTACAATGGCGACACTTCCAAGAAGAAGACACTTTTTCCATCTTAGAGTCATTAGGTTCTATGGAATGTTGCAACATTTGTTCTTTCACAGTAGTATCACCTGTTCTAGTTGATGCTACAAACTTTATTTTCCTAACAGGTTTTTCTTTTTAGCCTTATGATAATAATCTAAAGCCTGATCTTAACTATTGTTTTGATGTTCCTGTCTTAGGTGTTCATGACTGAAGCCTATACCATTTGGTTTTCCTCTTATTTGACCTTCTAACATCTTATCCAGAACATCAATCTCAGTGATCATCATTCTAACTTGCTTTAGGACATGATCAAGTTGAAAGCTCAGTAATATTACCTCATTGTTCAGTTCAGATATTTTTGCAAGATGACCAATCCTTTCCTCCTGTAGATGATTGATGGTTCCTTTATGCTCTTCTAGTTGCTTGTGAGTTTCAATATTGTTGACATCTTGGTCATTGTATGGAACAATCAACTTCTCATGGTACAAAATTTCATCACTAAAATCAGACTTAGAAACAATTCTTCCAGTCATAGTAGTGACATGTTTAGCAGATTCACTCTCCCCATCTCCATCAGCATCCTCATCATCAGACCAAGACACAATCATCCCTTTCTTTTGCTTCTTGAGGAAGGTGGCACATTCAGTTCTGATGTGTTCATACCCTTCACATTCATGACATTGGACACCTTTGTAGTTATTGTTCTTTTCATCAGTTCTATCATTCTTTGCATTGCTCTGTTGCTTGTCAATGTTGAATCTAATGTTTGGACCATTACCTTTAGGTTTCATGTTCACCTGTTTCAGAATCCTGTTGAACTGTCTTCCAAGTAACACAAGATTCTCTGACAGATTTTCATCATCCAGAATATCTTCATGTGCCTCGTCATCAACAGTGTTTGTTGTGAAAGCAATGTCTTTGCCCTTCTTCTCAGTTTTGTTGTCTACAACCAGCTCAAAGTTCTGAAGGGAACCTATAAGTTCATCAACCTGCATGTTGGAGATGTCTTGTGCTTTTTCAATTGTTGTGACCTTCATATCAAACCTCTTAGGAAGAGATATGAGAATTTTTCTTACCAGTTGGTCCAACCCAAATCACTTTCACCAAAACGATCTCTTTGTCACGCAACCGCTTCACCTTGCGATCCTCAATCCTAACTGGCCAAGTCCCAACGGTCAAATTATCCCTTACTTCCAAATCATCTACCTGAATCACATGAGACGCATGATACACATACTTCAGCAACCGAGACACATGAAACACATCATGAAGATTCGACAATGACGGTGGTAACGCAATCCGATATGCTACAACCTCAACCTTCTCAATAATCTCAAACAGTCCAACAAAACGAGGAGTCAACTTCTGACACTTCAAGGCACGTCCAACATCGGTTAAAGGATTCACCCTCAAAAATACATGATCACCAGCCTGAAACTCAATGTCCTTCCTCTTCTTATCATGATAACTCTTCTGTTGACTCTGAGACGCTTTCATCTTCTCTTGAATCATCTTAACCTTTTCTGTAGTCTCTTGTACAACTTCCGGTCCCAACAAAGCACTTTCACCTGACTCAAACCAACACAAAGGCGTCCTACACCTCCGACCATACAAAGCCTCAAACGGTGTCATACCGATACTAGAATGAAAACTGTTGTTGTACGTAAACTCAATCAACGGTAAACATTCCACCCAACTGACACCTTGCTCGAACACACAAGCTCTCAACAAGTCTTGCAAACTCTGAATAGTCCTCTCTGTCTGCCTATCGGTCTGAGGATGATAAGAAGAACTCAACCTCAACTTAGTTCCCAAAGCAGCTTGCAAACTCTCCCAAAACTTAGAAGTAAACCTCGGATCCCGATCTGACACAATACTCGAGGGAATACCATGCAACCTGACAATCTGCTCAATGTAGATCTCAACCAACTTCGCCACAGACATACCAGTCTTGATAGGAACAAAATGTGCCGACTTCGTCAACCGATCGACAACCACCCAAATCGAATCAAAACCCTTTACAGTCTTTGGCAACGCCCCAAGAAAGTCCATAGATATGCCATCCCATTTCCACTCTGGAATAAACAATGGTTGCATCAAACCCGACGGTTTCTGATGTTCAATCTTCGACTTCTGACAAACCAAGCAAGCATAAACAAATTTCGCGATCTCCTTCTTCATTCCAG